>OJWS01000001.1_pt1 | contig 270281 bp, 225 predicted proteins | sample 1600491 | NCBI WGS metagenome assembly OJWS01 (sample SAMN04436976, study PRJEB24849) | human gut metagenome | biome: human gut; feature: NICU; material: stool | host: Homo sapiens | place: USA: Saint Louis, MO | collected 2010-08-02 | reverse complement strand
GAGAGCCATCACCCCTGCCCCTCGCCGCTTGACGGGGAACATAGGGACACCCCCCTTCGTCCTTCTCGACCCGGCAGAACAAGAACGCCGCGTCGCCTCCTGGGGCAGGGTCCTGGCTACCGTGTGCCGCTCCGGACGCATCTCCATGATACAAGTCCTGGAGCGCACCCTCCCAGACTCTGGCACCGGGCTCGCCCAATGGTGGGCCACCCACGGCACCCACGACACCTCCTGGGCGTCCACCACCTACAGTGAACTCATCGACCGGGCCGGGCCCGCAGGAGAACGCCACGCCACCACACTGTCCCTCTCCCTCGACATGAAAGCCGCAGTCCGCCAGATCCGCACCGCCGGTGGCGGTATCCGCCGGGGCGCGGCCGTCCTCCGCCAAGAAATGAACACCCTCACCGCGGCCCTGCGCTTCGCCGACCTCGCACCCTCCGCCTGGCTCACCTGCGGGCAGATCGCCGTCACCCTGCGCTCCGCCTACGACCCCGCTATAGCAGCCACCCTGGAACGCCACGGCGAACTCGGCCAGAACCTCGCCACCGCAGGACCCGTCGCCGTCAACGAATCCTGGAACCGGCTGCGCACCGACTCCGCCCACCACGCCGTCCTGTGGATCTCAGAGTGGCCACGATCCATGGTCTACCCAGGCTTCCTCGCACCCATCCTGCTCTCCACCGGCATCCAACGATCCTTCTCCCTGCTGTGCACACCCATGCGCTCCGACCAAGCCGCCCGCGACATCCGCAGAAAGAAAAACCGAGTACATCTCCGACGCCGCCCAACGCCAGAAAATCGGGCAGATCGAAGACGCCAGCCAGACCGCCGAATACCACGACGTCCTCCAACAAGAAGCCGACCTCACCGCAGGCCACGGCATCCTCCGCTACACCGGCCTCATCTCCGTCTCCGCCACCACCAGCGACGACCTCGACATCGCCATCGCCACCATCGAACAAGCCGCCATCCAAGCCTCCTGCGAAACACGCCTCCTCGTCGGCCAACAAGCCCAAGCCTTCACCGCAGCCGCACTGCCACTGTGCCGGGTGGTGTGAGAGAACTACTGGACGTCGAAAGTCTTCTCATGGTGCTCGCCGTCTTCCATCCACGACACTTTCAGTTTCGGGCCGTCGGTACCCATGGAGTACACGACTGGAACTCGCCAGGAGGTTCCCGCCTGAAGAGTGACTGAGGTTGACGGAGGGAAGATCCGCATGAGTCCCGAGTCGGCTTCGGCGTCGAAGGTGACGTCAACGGCGTCTTCACTGCCGTCGTTGAACACGTCGAACCAGCGCCTTGTCCTGTAGCCCATCGTGCCGCGCTCATCGAGCCCGGTAGCTTCCTGCTCCTGCTCCGACTGCACGCGAATGCGGACACCTGCTAGCTTCCGTTGAAGCGTTGGGACTCCAAGGTCAGCCTGCGTGATGTCGTGTTCGATGGCCTTCCACACTTCATGGTTGAGCGCGTCAGATGTTCCGAACTCGCCGAGGAGCCCGCGCTTGCCGATCTCGGCTTGGAATTGCCGGAGACCGTCAAGCTGCGCGGTATCTACATCGCGGGGCAACTGGGCGGTGGAGAAGTAGACGTGAACTGGCTTCCCGGCATCCACCGCTCGTTGAATTTCTTCAGCCGTGCCGGAGGCCGCGGCAGGCGTCGGGGAGCCGAGACGGCTTCCGAACAACGCAATGACGATGTCCGACTCATCAACCCCCTGCGCGTTGATGAGCGATTGAGGATGATCTCCCAAGACAGGGACCGACGAGGCCTCCCAGCGCCACGGCATGAGCACGACCTGCTTGTTCTTCGCGTTGGCGTTGTTCCACTCGTAGATGGCGCGTTCGACAGCGTCCCGGGCATCAGGGATATCGGAGGGCGACGCGATCATCACGCGAAGCACGTTGGCTGAGAAACTCATGGTCCCAGAGTACGGACGGGCACCGACATTTTGTCGGGACATCCGGCGCACCTTCCTCCCACACGACCATCAGGGAGGCTGTCATGCCCACGTTTTACGATCCAGGCGCGGATGCTGGGGAGGCTTCGGAGGCGCTGCGCGGACTCGCGCACGCCACCCAGGTGATCCAGCGTCCGCAGGACATGTACTCGGTGCTCGGCGACGTCCTGCCGGGGGTGCGGTCGCTGCGCCAGGTGCTCGACCAGTTGGCTACGGCGCACGCGTCGAACCGGGCGTTGGCGTTCGACGATTACGGGGATCATGCTTCCGGGTCGGCGGATGCGCTGGCCGCGGCCGACGAACTCCATCAGGCCGCGACGCTGATCGATCAAGCGGAGGACCGGTTGAACGCCGGGATGTCGGCCGCGGGCCGGATCGCCTGGCACAGCGATCCTGCCGCCGAGCAGGTGCCCGTGCGCCGCTGGATCTCCGTCGTCTTCCTCCAGGATTCCGAGGCCGACGAAGTCCTCGACATGATCGACCGTGACGGCCCCGACGCTGCCATGGACCACTTGAAGAACTGGGACTACGGGGAGGAAACCACGTCGGCGGCATTGGAGGACAGCCACGTCTACGATCTCCCGCCTGCGGGCATGCTCGACCGGGAAGTCCGCGACGGGGACTACCAGATGACCTACAGTCACTCTTTCGGCCACGTCGGTCTCTACCGCCTCCACACCATCGAACCCGGCGACGTCCTCGACGACGAGCCCACCCGCCGACCAGCGATTGCTCATGCGGAACCACTGAAAGCGGCATATGACGGGTCATGGTTTGAACACCCCAGAGCGGCTGGGGCGAAACAGTCCCGGGGGCTGGGACTGTGAACGGCACGGAGCCCGAGACCCTGCACACCGCTGTCCTGGTCCCCCCGCCGCGGAACGACGCCGACTGCGCAAGCAGCGGCGCCGGGCCGCCGCCCGTCTCCAGCCCGAACAGCGCACCGCGGAGCGCGCAACCGCACGCGCCAAGGCTGAGGCGGAGCGCGCGGAACGCCAGGCCATCACCTACCTGCCCGGCCCTGGTGAGCGCGGGCCCGCCCAGCTGCGCTCACCGGGCAGGTTCCGTCTCCTGCGCCACCAGGACACCTCGGCGACCCTGGCTGGGGCCTACCCGTTCCTCGCTGAGGGCGGTCTCGGCTCCGACGGCGTCTTCGTCGGACAAGACCTCTACTCGGGCGGCAGTTTCGTCTACGACCCGTGGGTCCTCTACGCCCGCGGCTTATCACCGCCCCCAACCTGGTCCTGGCAGGCATCGTCGGCTCCGGCAAGTCCTCCCTGGCCAAAAGCCTGTACACTCGCTCTCTGCCGTTCGGGCGGCGCGTGTACGTGCCCGGGGACCCGAAAGGCGAACACACCGCCGTCGCCAACGCTGTGGGCGGGCGGGCCATCGTCCTCGGCCACGGCCTGTCCACCCGGCTCAACCCGCTGGACGAGGGCTACCGGCCCGCAGGCATGGACGACCAGGAATGGGCCTCCACCGTCGCCTCCCGGCGCCGCGACCTCATCGGGGCACTGGCCGAAACCGTCCTCATCCGCCCGCTGTCCCCGCTGGAGCACACCGCCATCGACACGGCCCTGACGCAGACAGTGCGCGGCAATGACGTGCCGATCCTGCCCATGATCGTCAACCACATCCTTGCCCCCAACCCGGACGTGGACCCGGACGGGCGCCTCGCTGAGGACGGGCGCCTCGTCGGGCATGCGCTGCGCCGTCTGGTCGCCGGGGACCTGGCAGGGCTGTTCGACGGGCCCTCCACCGTCACTTTCGACCCGAGCCTGCCCATGATCTCCCTAGACCTGTCCCGCGTCGCCGAGAACTCCACCCTCATCTCGGTGCTCATGACCTGCTCGTCAGCCTGGATGGAATCCGCCCTGCTCGACCCGGCAGGCGGGCAACGCTGGTGCATCTACGACGAGGCCTGGCGCCTCATGTCCCACCCCGCGCTCCTCAAACGCATGGACGCCCACTGGCGGCTGGCTCGCCACTACGGGATCGCGAACATGCTGATCTTCCACAAACTCACCGACCTCGAAAACGTCGGCGACCAAGGCTCCGCCATGCGCTCCCTGACGAACTCCTTGCTGGCCAACGCGGAGACAAGGATCATCTACCGGCAAGAATCCGACCAGCTCGGCATCACCGCCCGCGCCCTCGGGCTGACCGGCACCGAGCAGAAACTCCTGCCCGGCCTCGGCGTCGGTCAAGGCCTGTGGCGCATCAAAGACCGCTCCTTCGTCTGTCAGCACCAACTCCACCCCGCCGAACTCGCCCTCTTCGACACCACCACCCGCATGATCAGCTGATCCCAGGAGCACGCGGCGCACCTGAAATACATGAACATCCACCACCATCACTCCGCCGACCCCGGCCAGACACCGATAGTCCTGCCACTGGCCGTCATCACCGCCGACACGTACGGCATCCTCACCGTCACCCTGGACGGCGCCGACTACCCGCCACCCTCACCCACAGTGCCGTGGAGCAAAGCCCGCTTCGCCGACCTCCTCGACACGCTCACCCTGGATCGCACGCAAACCATCCGCGTCGAGATCCACGAGTCTGATGGCAGCACCTTCACCGACATCATCCACGCCGCCCCAACCCCACGCACCCACCCGCACGATGAGAGCGCTGAGGCCCCGCGGCGGGCCCGGCACCGGCACACGCCCCACATCATCGAGGTCACCGGCGCCGGGTTCACCCCCGGCGAAGACGTCACCATCGCCCTGGCCCACACCACCACCGAGGCCACCGCGGCCGGGACAGCCCGCACCACCCTGAACCTGAGCGAACTACCCGCCGAGGGTGCCGACGTCATCCTCATCGGCTCAACGTCAGCCCGGGTAGTTGTGCGGCGGGCCCCATGAGCACACCCCACCAGTCAGGGTCGATGGGCGACGAGCTGACGAACATCCTCATGGCCGGGCTCGCCGCGCTCTTCGGCCTGGTGCTCACCCTCTGCGCAGCCGGAACCGTTGCGGCGTTCCTCACCGGCGCCGCACAGCCGAAGGCCGGGATCACCGGAGGCCTGGCCGTCCTGTTCGACCCCGCCAATCCGGACGATGCCCTCGACGCTGACGGGCTCAACCCGGTCGCCTACTGGATCACCCTGGCACTCATGCTCGCCCTCCTCGGGGCGGCGTGTGCCTGGGCGTGGACACTGTGGCGCCGCCACACGCGTGCAGTCGATGTGGACCCGCACCACCTGGCCGGGACCGCCACCAGCCACGAAGTCGCCACCGCCGCCTCCGCCAAGCAGCTCATCCGCCGCGCCACCACACTGCGCCCCTCCCTGAGTGACCCTGAACCTCGTGACGTCGGATTCCTGCTCGGCCAGTCCAGAAGCAAACAAGTATGGGCCTCAGTGGAAGACTCGATCCTCCTGATCGGCCCGCCCCGCTCCGGCAAAGGCCTGCACATCGTCATTCCCGCGATCCTCGACGCTCCCGGCGCCGTCGTTACCACCAGTACCCGGCCCGACAATCTCACCGCCACTCTGCGGGCCCGCCAGAAGATGGGGCCGGTCGCTGTCTTCGATCCCCAACACCTCGCCGACGGTGTCCCTGCTGGGCTTCGCTGGTCACCCATCCGTGGCTGTGAAGACCCCCTGACCGCCATGATCCGGGCCACCGGGCTCGCCGCCGCCACAGGACTGGCCGACGGCGGCGTGGACGGCGGCGGATTCTGGGAAGGCAAGACCCGCGTCGCCCTCCAAGCCCTCCTGCACGCCGCAGCTTTAGACCAGCGCACACCTGCCGAACTGTTCCGCTGGCCCCGGGACCCCACCGCCGCAGCCGACGCGGTCGCGATCCTCGTCGCCACACCCCGCGCGGCCACCGGCTGGGCCGAATCGCTGGAAGCGATGATCGACGCCGACCCGCGCACCCGTGACTCCATCTGGCAAGGTGTCTCCCTGGCACTGTCCGCGCTCGCCGACCCCAGAGTCCTCGACGCCGTCAGCCCCACACCAGGCGAACAATTCGACCCCGTAGCCTTCATCCACGACAAGGGCACCCTGTACCTTCTGGCCACCGGCGCCGGGGCAGGCAACAGTGCCGCCCTGGTCGCAGCCTTCGTCGAAGACCTCGTCGAAACCGCCCGCCGTATCGCCGCCCGCAGTCCCGGCGCCCGCCTCGACCCGCCCCTCCTGCTCGCCCTCGACGAGATCGGCAACCTCGCACCCCTGCCATCCCTGCCCACATTGATGGCCGAGGGCGGGGGCACCGGGATCATGACCATGCCCGTCCTCCAATCCCTCGCCCAAGCCCGCGACAAGTGGAATGAGAACCAGGCAGGGGCCATCTGGGACGCCAGCATCGTCAAAATCATCCTCGGCGGCGCCTCCAACAGCCGCGATCTCCAGGACCTCGCCACCCTCATCGGCGAACGCGACGACTACACCGACTCCATCACCCTCGGAGACCACGGGACCCGCTCCAACCAACGATCCATCCGCCGCGTACCGATCCTGCCGCCCGACCGCATCCGCACTCTCCCCTTCGGCGCCGGCGTCATCCTCCTGCGCTCCACCCGGCCCATCATCACGGACCTGCACCCCTGGCCGAAACGCCCCGACGCCCCACAACTCCACGCCGAGCGCGCCAGCATCGAAACCCTCGTCCAAACCCAGCCCACGGTCGAATAGCCACGCTCTGGACACACCGGCGCACCTGTCTGGTACAGCGGACACCACCAGGTGACCGCCCGATTCCAGGAGGTGCCATCATGACTATCCGTACTCATCAGTCCGTGTCTGGCTTCGTCGCGTCCGACCCGCAGCTCAGTCATACCGAGCGCGGTGACGCCCGGCTCTATCTCAAGCTCGGTATCGAGCACTACCGCCGCGAAGAGGACAACAGCTATACGCAGTTGGAGACCACGTTCCACGACCTCATCGCTTACCGGGAAGCTGCCGAACAGGGGGCCGAACGTCTGGCTAAGGGTGACAACATCATTGCCGACGGTCATGTCCGTGAATACTCCTACGAGCGGAACGGCCAGCTACGCGAAGGCGAGGAGTTCATCGCCACGCGGATCGGACACGACCTGGCCCGCACCCGCTATGAGGTCGATCGCAGCCAGCGCACCCGGCCAGTCCGCGATGGTGCGGCCTTCGAGCCACCACAGCGGACGGCACCGTCTTCGGCCCCTGCCATGGGATTGTGAAGGAGCGCGCAATGAACGACGACCTTCACGACAAGCCCGTTGACGAGGGCCAAGACGAGGGACAGTTTGTCCCCAACGTCGACATCCCGGTACCCCCGCACCCGATCAACTGGAACTTGCTCACCGCCCAAGACTTGGAGCAGGAACTCCTGGAACTGAACCGGTGGGTCGACTGGCTGCGCCACACCTACGGGCTCCTCGCATCCGTCATCCCGCCCTACTGGCACCGCCACCCCGAACTCCTCTGGGAACTCTCCGCCCTCCACCTCCACTGGCTGTGCGTCTACGACCCCGACCAGAACGGCTCCGCACCACTGGGCTGGCATCGCGACTTCGCCGACGCCCGCCAGCGCTTGCGCGACTGGGGCACTGCCTCCGGCACCCGGCTGGACCGCGACCGTCCCACCCGCCAAACCACCTGGCCGGGCGAAGAACCCGCTGATCACATGGACGAGACGCCGATCGCCAACCGCGACGAAGACTTCGTCCAGTTCGTCCTCGACCAAGTCCACCAGCGCCAGGACGCCGAAGACACGTTCTACGCGTCCATCGACGATCACACCGGAGAACGGTGATCCTGATGGGCCGCCGGTACGTGAAGAAGACCGGACAACGGCCGCAGGGGGAGCGAGACTTCAGCATTCGCGCGGACTTCAATGATCCACCGGACCTGGACAAGCTCTGCGAGCTGCTCATCCGTATTTCTCTCCGGCGGCCCGTCTCGGTCAAGTCGAGCTACCCAGCAAATTGCACCGAGCCGACCAGTGCTCCGCCGCAGCCCGCGCCGTAGAATGATGTGTATCCGACGCGGTGGCGGGTGTTGTGGTCCTAGCGCTTCGCTCCGGCGAGGCAAGATCAACGTGGCCTTCCCGGCCTAGTCCTACAGCCTTCGGGCTCTTCTCACGATCAACACCCACCGCGAAATGAGCCGCGTCGGATCACGGGACCAGTAGCAGCGGAGAAGAGCCATGACATCCGAGGACACAGACGAAGCCGCCATCGACAGCCTCGTCGCCTCCACCCCATTCGCGGGCGCGATTGCAGTGTCCTATCTGCGCGTCTCCACCAAGGAGCAGGCTGAAAAAGGAGGCAACGCGGAGGGGTTCTCGATCCCGGCGCAGCGTGAAGCCAACCAGCGCAAGGCCGACCAGCTCGGTGCGACCATCGTCGAGGAGTTCGTCGACGCGGGGGAATCCGCCCGAAAGGCCGACCGGCCCGAGCTGATGCGGATGATCAAGTACGTCGCCGCGCACAAGACCAGTTATTGCATTGTTCACAAGGTTGACCGCCTCGCCCGAAACCGGGCTGACGACGTCACCATCCACTTGGCGCTCAAGGACGCGGGCGTCACTCTGGTCTCCGCCACCGAGAACATCGACGAGACCCCCTCAGGCATGCTCTTGCACGGCATCATGTCCTCGATCGCGGAGTTCTACTCCCGCAACCTTGCCACCGATGTCGTCAAAGGCCTGTCCCAGAAGGCCGCCCAAGGTGGCACCGTCACGAAGGCGCCGATCGGCTACCGCAACGTCGGTATCCGCGACGACATGGGACGCGAGATCCGTACCGTGGAAGTCGATGAGGAACGCGCGAAGCTGGTGCGCTGGGCCTTCCAGACCTTCGCCTCGGGGGACTGGACCACCAGCCAGCTCCACAAGGAACTCGTCGCCCGTGGCCTGACCACGCTGCCGACACCCCGGCGCCCGTCCAAGCCGATTGCCAAATCCACCGTCCACCGGATGCTGACGAACCCGTACTACAAGGGCGTCATCGTCTACCAGGGTGTCACCTACCGTGGTGCCCACGATCCGATCGTCCCCGTCGAAGTATGGGAACAGGTTCAGATCGTGCTGGGCGCCCACACCTCCGCCGCCGACGCCACCCAGATCCACGACCACTACCTCAAGGGCAGTGTCTTCTGCGGGCAGTGCGGTTCCCGCCTCATCGTCTGCAACGCCAAGTCCAGTCAGGGCACCATCTACCCCTACTTCGTGTGCTCCGCCCGCCACGCTGGACGGGGTGACTGCACCCGTCAGGCGATGCTGATCGAGGACGTGGAGCACTTGATCGAGCGCTTTTACACCCGCATCCAGATTCCCACCGAGACCCGGCAGGCGCTCTCAGGCATGTTACATGCCAAGTTCGACCAGATGATGAGCGAGGGCGCGGCTGAACTGGCCGAACTCGCCACCCGCCGTACCGAGCTGGAGGGGGAGCAGACCAAGCTCCTCCAGGCCCACTATGCGGGTGCAATCCCGCTGGACCTGCTCAAACGGGAACAGGATCGAATCACCGCCTCTTTGGAGACCATCGACTTTAGGGTCCGGGCCCCCAACGGCGAATATGCCGACGCCCGGGCCAACCTCGACGACTCGCTGCTGCTGTTGGTCAATATCGCCGACATCTATGCCAACGCTGACGATGCGAACCGGCGTCTGTGCAACCAAGCCTTGTTCAAAGCCATCTACGTTGACGAGGACAACGACATCCACGTCGGCTACCGCACGCCCTACGACGGGCTGTCCAACCCCGACCTCCAGGCCGACGCCCTCACCTGGGCCGACCAAGCCCGCGCCCACGCCGAGGCCACCGGGGCAGAGTCAACCGGGACACGCAAAAAGGGCCAGACCCGAACATCCTCCAAGGCTGGTCCCTTGGTCGAAAGTTCACACCTGACCCATCTGGGGTGGCTAACGGGACTTGAACCCGCGACCCCCTGGACCACAACCAGGTGCTCTACCGACTGAGCTATAGCCACCATGTGCCTTCATCAGACAACCCGAGAAGAGTACCGGTTTTCGGAGTGTGAATGCAACCCGGCCTTCCCCTCCCGGTCGTCGGCGTCAGTCCCTGCCAGCTCCAGTGAGGAAGCCTTGGTACTTCGCAGCGATCTCGGCGCACCGGTTAGCGTCCGGGCCGGGGGAGGGAACCATGAGGGCTTCGCGCCAGTACATCAGCTCCTCGATCGACTCCTGGATGTCAGCGAGGGCACGGTGGTTACCCTGCTTCTCCGGGGTGTGGCCGAAGGCGCGTGGGTACCAGCGTCGTGCCAGTTCCTTGATGGAGGAGACGTCGACATTGCGGTAGTGCACGTAGGACTCCAACTCCGGCATGTCCTTGGCTAGGAAGGAGCGGTCGGTGCCGATGGTGTTTCCGGCCAAGGGGGCCTTGCCGGCTTGCGGGACGTGGGTACGGATGTAGTTGAGCACCTGATCCTGGGCCTCGGCCATCGTCAGTCCCTTGTCGAGCTCCTCGAGGAGTCCGGACTTGGTGTGCATGCCGCGCACGAAGTCATTCATGTGCTCGAGCCATTCGGGCTCAGGCTTGATGATGACGTCCACACCCTCGCCCTGGACGTTGAGCTGCCCATCGGTGACCAGGGCGGCCACCTCGATGAGTCCGTCGTGGGCCAGGTCGAGCCCGGTCATCTCGCAATCGATCCACACCAACATGTCTTTCACGTCACAACAGACTAGTTGGTGGTGACGACATGCCACTTTTGAGCGGTTGATGAGGAAGAGGTCCTTACCGTTTGCCGCGCGGCACCCAGCGGCCCATCCAGTAGCTGCCGACCAGACCGATAATCGCTATCACGATGCTGGCTGCCGACAGCGGCCAGACCAGGGTGACGAGGGTGACGACGATCGGCCCCATCGCCGAGCCGGTGTCCGAGAGCAGTCGCCATGCAGCCAGGAACTGAGGCCGTCCGATGGCGGGAGACGCGTCGGACCCCAGGGTCATGACGATGCCGGAGCTGGCGCCATTTCCGATGCCGATGATGAGGGCGACGATGCCAATCGTCGTCGCAGTGTGGGCCAGCGGCAGGGTCAACAGTGCGACGGCCTGGATGAAGATCGACGGCACTGCCACCCACCAGCGTCCGAACTTGTCCATGAGGGCACCGCCGGGCAGGAAGAGCAGGACGTCGGCAGCCATCGACCAGGCGTAGATGAGATCCGTGGTGGCCGGGGTGAGTCCGCTCGCATGGCACCACAGCGGCAGCAGAGAGCGGCGGGCCGACCGAACGAGCATGAGGGCCGTCACTCCCAGACCAGTCGTCCAGAGGACTCTCGCGTTCTGTTTGGCGATGGTCCAGGTCGAGACCTCGTCGGGAGCTCCTTCCTCGGCGAGTTCCGGGGTGTCGACCGGTGGCAGGTCGGGCATGACGGTGGTCACGGCGGCTGCGAGCACACTGGCGATGGATGCAAATCCATATGCCCATGCCATCGAGGATTCCCGGAGGATCCATGACCCCGCCATGGGGCCGACGAACCAACCTACCCGGAATACCCCTCCCAGGGTGGACAGGGCACGGGCGCGGTAGCGATAGGGGATGGCGACCGTCAGGTAGTTCTGTCGAGCGATGCCGTAGACGGCACCGGCCATGCCATTGACGAGTACCGCGATGGCGAGCAGTCCAAGGTGATGGGCCAGCCCCATGGACCCCAGGGCCATCGCGTCGATGAGCATGGCGATGACCAAGGACCACTTCTCGCCGATCTTCGTGACCAGCCACCCTGCAGGTACGTCACCGATGATCTGGCCGATGCCGACGAGAGCGGCGATCGCGGCAGCGAGGGCAGCGGATGCACCGTTGTGAACCGCGGTGAGCGGAATGAGCGGGATTACCGCGCCGTATCCCAGGGACGACATCAATGTCGGCAGGTAGGCGGAGACGATGATTGACGACCATTTCACCGGTGGGGTCGGGGACTCGGTGCGCGTCGAATCAATCACGGAGAAAGGTTAGGACGGCGAACAAATGTGTGCAGCCTTGCTCGCCACCTGATTGGGGCGGGCTGGGTGATGGTGGCCGGATCCCGTTAGGATGTCAACCATGGCCCGGTAGCTCAGCGGATAGAGCAGCAGCCTTCTAATCTGTCGCGCGTGGGTTCGATTCCCACCCGGGCCGCCATCATCCTTCCGCGTTCCGCGGGGCGAGGAATTGACGCAGCGGAAACTGTCCCAGGTGCCCGGTAGTCTTTCAACTATGTCCTACGTTGCCCCCGCGCCCGTTGTGCGTCGTCCCTGGTGGCAGCGTCTGTTGCGTAATCCGTGGTTCTGGGTGCTGCTCGTCCTGGTGTTGGTGTCAGCTGCTTGTGTGGTTCACACCTACGTGAGCATGCATGCGGACACCGAGGTGGAGCGCGACGGCCAGAAGGGTGTCGTTCCCGGCATCACCAATCAGTCGTTCAAACTTGCCTTCCACTACGCATGGCCGACGGCAGCGGTCTGGTCGGCGATCTTCATCCTCATCGACCGTTTCAGGACCCGGCATCTTCACGTGTGGTTCCTCTGCTTCTGCTGGGGAGCGTGCATAGCGACCTGGATCAGCCTGCACGTCAACACCTGGATGGCGGGGATGCTCTCGGTGACAGGCGGGGTCGATCCGGCTTCAGGTGCAGGTCCTGCGGTGTACTCGGCTCCCTTCGTCGAGGAGTCTTGCAAGGCCATGGTGCTTTTCGGGCTGGCCGTGGTCACCGGGCGACGGATGACCTCGGTCGTTCAGACGGTCAGCGTGGCCGGGCTCTCGGCGATCGGCTTCGCCTTCGTCGAGAACATCATGTATTACGCCCGCGCTGACAACTATGCTCGCGTGACCGCCGCGGCCGGAGACCCGAAACAGGCTGTCATGGAGATGGTCATGCTGCGCGGCGTGTACACCTCCTTCGGCCATCCCCTGTTCACCAGCATGACGGGTATCGGTCTGGCTCTCGGGCTGAGATCGCGTAGCCGCCTCGTGCGGGTCCTGGCCCCGACCACCGGCTTCGTCATCGCTGTGCTGGGGCACATGCTCTTCAACGGCTTCTCCTCGGTACTGCCGATCGGCACTCTGAAGAACCTCTGGTATGTCGCCCTTGCCATCGTCGCGTCCGTCGTGGTTTTCGTGATCATCCGCATGGTGCGCGAGGGCAGGACGATTCGGAACCGTCTCGAGGACTACGTCAAGGCCGGATGGTTGCCGGAACACGATGCCGACACCCTCTCGGCGCTGCGGCGTCGTCAGTGGGCGGCTCTGGTCGCTCTCAGCCAGGGCCCGCGTCGGTGGTGGCACACGCTGGAGTTCCTGCGTACCGGCACTGATCTGGCCTATCTGCGTGACGCCGTTGTGCGAGGACTCGACGATGACCCGGGAACGCGTCAGATCCAACTCATCAATCACATGAACTCGCTGCGTCCCATGTCTGTCACCGTGGCCCGAGGCGCGAAACTGTCCAAACCGAGACTGCCCGCATTCCTCAGACGACGTCGGAACCAGCCGGTCAACAACGAGTTGCAGTGGGCACCGCCACAGGCCTGACGAGTGACCAGGAAGGATCACCATGAACACCGAGCAGATGCTGCTGTCGCTTACGGATCTGCGGCACGACCTGCGTCAGGCTGAGTTTCCCCTTGATCTGCCCGAGGCCATCACCCAGGCAGGTTTGGCTCGTCGAATTTCCAACCAGCTCAACGACTACGTCCTTCCTCGGCTGGAGACCGTCGACGCACCGCTGCTCGCCGTGGTCGGTGGGTCGACAGGTGCCGGAAAGTCCACCCTGGTCAATTCGCTGGTCGGACGAGTGGTGACACGGCCCGGCGTCATTCGTCCCACCACGACCTCTCCGGTTCTCGTCCACCACCCTGACGACGCAGCGTGGTTCGACGGTGACCGGGTGCTGCCCACGCTGGTGCGCTCCCGAGTTGCCAGCAATGACGCCTCGAGCCTCCAACTGGTCGCTGAGCCTGGGATCCCGAAAGGGTTGGCCATTTTGGACGCCCCCGACATCGATTCCGTGGTAGCGCGAAATCGCGACCTGGCTGCCCAGCTGTTGCAGGCCGCAGATCTGTGGGTCTTCGTCACCTCGGCTGCTCGCTACGCGGACGCCGTGCCCTGGGACTTCCTCAACGAGGCCCAGGAGCGACATGCCTCGGTGGCGGTGGTGTGCGACCGCGTTCCGCCGGAGGCCATGAGGGAGGTTCCCCCGGATCTCGGTCGGCTTATGACAGAGCGTGGGCTGGCCGATTCCCCGCTCTTCGCCGTGCCGGAGACCAAGACCAATGCCGATGGCCTCCTTCCTGACCAGGCCGTTTCACCGCTACGGTTCTTCCTGTCGAGCCTGGCCCAGGATCAGCAGAAGCGGCGTGAGGTCATCGCGTCCACCTTGTCCGGGGCCATCGGCTCGGTGTGCGAACGGTCGTCCTACATCGCCGCTGGCCTGGAAGCCCAGGCGGATGCCACATCCAGGCTGGCTGAGGATGCTCAGTCGATCATGGCCGAGGAGTCGCAATCGATTGCTGCGCAGTCGGCCGACGGTACCCTGCTACGAGGCGAGGTGCTGGCACGGTGGCACGAATTCGTGGGAACTGGTGAATTCATGCGGGCCATGGAGGCGAAGGTCTCGTGGCTCAGAGACCGCGTCGTCCGGGCATTCAAGGGAGCACCGCCGGAGGTCGAGAAGGTCAGTGTCGCGGTGGAATCTGGCCTGGAAAACCTCATCATCGCGGAAACCCAAGCTGGGTGTGAGCGAATCGAGGCCGTGTGGCAAGCTGACCCGGCCGGCCGCAGTGTCCTGGAACGGGCGGACGAGGATCTGGCCCGCCCGTCGCAGAGTTTTGAGGAATCCGTCTCTCGCATGGTGAGGGACTGGCAGGGCGACGTCATGGAATTGGTTGCTGGGGAGGGCATGGACAAACGATCCAAGGCCCGATTCATGGCCTTCGGCGTCAACGGGGTTTCCGTCGCACTGATGCTCGTCGTCTTCGCCCACACTGGCGGACTCTCCGGGGCGGAGGCCGGAATTGCCGGCGGCTCGGCCATCGTCGCGCAGCGGCTTCTCGAGGCCCTCTTTGGCGACGACGCGGTGCGGCGTCTGGCGAAAGTCGCCAAGGAACAGCTTGACGCTAGTGTCGAGGGGCTGCTCGCCAATGAGGTTGCGCGCTATCAAGACGTGCTCGGATCATTGGGGGTTGATGAGGAGCTGCCTGCTCGGATCCGCACCTCGATCGAGGAGGTGCGGCAGGCCCAGGAGGCGCCGGAATCTCGCGATGGCGAGGTGACGATTCGAACCCGTCCGAAGATCCGGGAGGTGGAGGCGTCCGGGGCTCCTGAACTCGGGCAGATGAGAGCTGGCATGCCCGTCCTCGACGCCGAGATCGTCGAACCATCGGCTGTCCTGGAACCTGAGCCTCGTCAGGAGGAACGATGAGGAGACAACGCGTCGACCTTGCCGAGCGCATCGAGATGCTGAGCAAGGCGGTGGAGCTGTCTGCTGGACGTGTCCCCGACGATGTGGCAGACCATGCCCGTACGGTTCTGGATCGTGCTGACCAACGTTGCCGAATCGGTGGGGACCACACCGTCATTGCCCTTGCCGGCGCCACAGGCTCGGGGAAGTCATCCACCTTCAACGCACTGGCAGGTGCGGAACTGGCGGATCCCGGCGTGCGTCGTCCGACGACCTCGAAAGCCACGTCAGCAGTGTGGGGAAGCGAGTCGGCCGAGTCCTTGCTGGACTGGCTCGATGTCCCTCGGCGACACCACATGGGCAGCGACGATGCCCTCGACGGTCTGGTGCTGCTTGACCTGCCCGACCACGATTCGGTGCGAATCGAGCATCGCCTGGAGGTGGACCGGCTAGTCGAGATGGTCGACATGATCGTGTGGATCGTCGATCCCCAGAAATATGCCGACGCCGCTCTGCACACTCGTTATCTGGCGCCGTTAGCGACCCATTCCGAGGTCATGACGGTCGTCCTCAACCAGGTTGACCGTCTCGACAAGGAGCAGCGCAAGAACTGCCTGCGCGATCTGCGTCGGCTGCTGGACTCTGAAGGCCTGGACAAGGCCAAGATCATGGCGATCTCGGCCACCACCGGTGAGGGCGTGGAAGACATGCGCGTCGCATTGGCTCGTGCCGTGCGTGCCAAGAAGGTTCAGGCAGCTCGTCTCCATGCTGACCTCGACAGCGTCTCTCAGCAATTGTCGGGGGCAACCGGTGACGAGGCAGGCCAGGTGAGCCAGGACTCCGTCGACCAATTGATCGAGGCATTGTGCACTGCCGGAGGTGTTGACCCCGTCGTTGAGGCAACCCGGGAGGCCTACCGAAAGAGAGGGCACTACGCCACTGGCTGGCCGGTCACGTCCTGGGTGTCGAAGATTCGTCAGGATCCGTTGCATCGGCTGCACCTGGACCTGGTGCCGAGGAGGAAGAAAGGGCTGTCGCGCGGGACGGAACCCACCGATGTACAGCGAAGCGCCATGACGGCACGCGTCGGCGTCGCAGGAGCCAAGGTGGACACGGCAGTGCGCTCTCTGGCGTCGGAGGCGTCCAATGGACTACCTCGTCCGTGGGCCGACTCGGTGCGGGCTGCCTCATTGTCGAACCGCAAGGACCTACCCGACGACATCGATCGAGCTGTCGCCGCCACGGATTTGGGGGTGCATCGCGGGACCGGCTGGTGGAAGTTGGTGACGGTGGTGCAGTGGATTCTCATCGTCATCGTCGTTGTCGGGGCGGCCTGGTGGCTGGTGGATGCTTTGACGGCCTACTTCCAATTCCGGGTTCCACCGGTGAGATGGCGCAACGTCCCGGTGCCGCCCCTCATCGTGGTGGGGGGCGCCGTCGCGGGGATCGTGGTGTCACTGCTGTGCCAGGTCGGTGTGCAGGTGGGGGCGCGGGCAGCTGCGCATCATGCCAGGTCTGAATTGCGGGCCAACCTCACCGAGGTGGCATGGCAATCGGTCGTCGATCCGGTCAATGTGGAGCTCGATCACCACGACGAGGTTGTCAAGATCTTGTCCAAGGCGTCCTGATCCGGGTTCGGGGCCAGTGGCGGGCCCGCGTTGTCCACAGGGCCCTCGGCAAGCGATATCGGAGTTGTCCACAGATCTGAAATTGTCTGACGGGTTTCGCGGGTCCACGACGATAACTGTGTGTGAGCGGAAAGGAGCTCACAGATGGACGCAAACGTGTCATTCACCGGAAATCTCGGTACTGACGTCGAGATGAAGACTGGCGAGGGTTGGCGGGGAGCCCGATTCCGGGTTGCTCACACTCCTCGCGTCATGAGGCAGGGGGAGTGGGGCGACGGGACGACGACGTGGCTGTCGGTGCACGTCTACGGGCGTCTCGCGGACAACTGCGCCGCCTCCTTGCACAAGGGGGATCCGGTCATGGTGACCGGACGACTACGTACCCGTAACTGGATCGACGACGAGGGCTCCCACGCGCAACTCATCGTGGTCGCGAGCAATGTCGGACCAGATCTGTCTCGGGTGTCGGCGGTGTGCCGCCGTCCCGAGAAACGGGCCGAGGCGCCGCTGGACGACGATCGCGTGCTGCGCTTCCAGGAATCACACGATGTGGTTGACGGCGACGAGATCGACGACGTCGAATTGGTCGGTTCCTGAAGTCCGAGGTGATCCATCGGGAATGAGTTGGTGACGGGGGTCGTTACAACGACTGGCATACTGTGCAACGGTCGGTGAAGTGCCGGCCGCCCCGTTCCCGCAGATTCTGGAGGAGTGCCGATGGCCGAGTTCATCTACACCATGCACAACGTCCGAAAGGCGGTGGGTGACAAGGTTATTCTCGACAATGTCACGCTGTCGTTCTTCCCGGGCGCCAAGATTGGTGTTGTCGGACCGAACGGCGCTGGTAAGTCGACGATGCTCAAGCTGATGGCTGGGCTCGACAAGCCGAACAACGGTGACGCCAACCTCGCCAAGGGAGCCACAGTCGGAATCCTGCTCCAGGAGCCCCCGCTCACCGAGGACAAGACGGTTCGCGAGAACGTCGAGGAGGCCGTCGGCGACATCAAGGCGAAGCTCGCACGGTTCGAGGAGGTTTCGGCCGAGATGGCCAACCCGGACGCCGACTTCGACGCCCTCATGGCCGAGATGGGCGAGCTGCAAACCGAGCTCGACAACGCCAACGCCTGGGACATCGACACCCGCCTCGAGCAGGCGATGGATGCCTTGCAGTGCCCTCCCGGCGACACCCCGGTCGACGTGCTCTCCGGTGGTGAGCGTCGTCGCGTCGCCCTGTGCAAGCTCCTCATCGAGCAGCCTGACCTGCTGCTCCTCGACGAGCCCACCAACCACCTGGACGCCGAGTCCGTCAACTGGCTGGAGGGCCACCTCAAGTCTTACCCAGGTGCCGTCCTGGCCGTCACCCACGACCGCTACTTCCTTGACCACGTGGCCGAGTGGATCTGTGAGGTCGACCGCGGTCAGCTGCACCCCTACGAGGGTAACTACTCGACCTATCTGGACACCAAGCGCAAGCGTCTCCAGATCGAGGGCAAGAAGGACGCCAAGCGCGCCAAGATCCTCGAGAAGGAGCTGGACTGGGTGCGCTCCTCGCCGAAGGCTCGCCAGGCCAAGAACAAGGCCCGTCTGGCCCGTTACGAGGAGCTGGCTGCCGAGGCCGAGCGCAACCGCAAGATCGACACCGCCGAGATCAACATCCCGCCGGGCCCGCGCCTTGGCAACGTCGTGCTGGAGGCAAACCACCTCACCAAGGGGTTCGGCGACCGTGTCCTCATCAAGGACCTGTCCTTCACCCTGCCGCGAGCCGGCATCGTCGGCGTCATCGGCCCGAACGGTGTTGGAAAGACGACCCTGTTCAAGACCATCGTCGGACTGGAGAAGGCCGATTCCGGCGCCCTCAAGGTCGGCGAGACAGTCAGCTTCTCCTACGTCGACCAGAACCGTACTGGCATCGACCCGGAGAAGAACGTCTGGGAGGTCGTCTCCGACGGACTGGACTACATCAAGGTCGCCAACTTTGAGGAACCCTCGAGGGCCTATGTGGCGAGCTTCGGCTTCAAGGGACCGGACCAGCAGAAGAAGTCCGGTGTGCTTTCCGGCGGTGAGCGCAACCGCCTGAACCTGGCCCTGACCCTCAAGCAGGGCGGCAACGTCCTCCTGCTCGATGAGCCGACCAACGACCTGGATGTCGAGACCCTCTCGAGCCTCGAGGACGCCCTCCTGGAGTTCCCGGGATGTGCCGTGGTCGTCTCCCACGACCGCTGGTTCCTCGACCGCATCGCCACTCACATCCTGGCCTGGGAGGGCGAGGACGAGGACGGCGTACCGCGCTGGTTCTGGTTCGAGGGCAACTTCGCCGACTACGAGGTCAACAAGATCGAGCGCCTCGGGCCGGAGGCGGCTCGTCCACATGCCTCGAAGCATCGTCGACTCACTCGTGACTGAGCGGTGACGCACTGGTGAAGAGTCAATGAACTCTTCCTGTTGGCACCGTTCACGGCGCCGGCTCATTGCTATAACGCTGTTATGGGTCGGCGTCGTTATGTTCCCACCGTCGTCATCGCTTTTGTCTCCGCGGTGTGTCTGGCCGTCACAGGATGCTCAATGGGCTCCTTGACGTCCCGTGACCCGAGTACGCCTGAGGCCGCAGAGGCAACGGGTCCGGCGGTTCTCCGTATCGTCGCTGGGTCTGAGCAGAAGACGGTGCTCGAAACCATCGTCGGTCCGTGGTGCAAGGACAAGGGGTACACCTGTACGTGGAAGCTCAAGGGATCGGTTGATCAGGCCCGTGACCTCCAGGCTGGGCAGGTCGAGGCCGATGCCTACTGGTTCGCATCCTCGGTGTTCTCCCAGCTCGCCAACACCAAGCACGTCCTCAGCGACGTCAAGCCGATGTTCCTCACACCGGTCGTCTACGCCGGGTACAAGCCGGTGATGGACAGGCTTGGCCTCGTCGGGAAGGACGTCACCGCAGTCCAGATCATTGACAGCCTCGAATCCGGCAAGGCCAAGGTGTGGGCAACCAACCCGACCCAGTCGAATTCCGGTGCCACGGTCCTGTTCAGCTTCCTCAACCACTTCGCAGGCAACCCACCTGGTCAGGCCCTGATGGCGGCTCAGCTCAAGGATCCCAAGGTTGTCGACGGCATGAAGAAGTTCTTCAATGCCATGGATCGCACCCCTCCTTCCACCGGCACCATGACCAGTCAGTGCGTCAAGGAGCCCAACCTCTGCCAGACGATGTTCACCTACGAGGACCTCGTCATTGAGGAGAACCAGAAGTTGGTCAGGGAGGGGAAGGACCCTCTCTACGTCGCCTATCCACGCGGTGCTCTGGCGATCTCGGATGCTCCACTCGGTTTCGTGGACCATGGTCAGGCCAATGCCGAGGAACATCACAAGATCTTCACTGAGCTGCAGAACTACTTGCTCGAGGACGATGCTGCACTGAAGAAGTTGGCCGCCATCGGACGGCGTCCGGGCAATGGGGTCGGCCTGTCCATGAGCAACGCCGACACCAAGGTCTTCAATCCTGACTGGGGTATCAAGACCACCCTCAAGGAGCAGGGAGTCACCTTCCCCAGTTCCGAGGTGATCGACCAAGCTCTGGACAATTACCACTCCCTGTACCGCAAGCCGGTGAACACCTACTACTGCCTCGACGGGTCCGGGTCCATGGACAGCAATGGTGGCTGGGACGGCGTCAAGGATGCGGCGAGAGCATTGTTTGATCCCGCCGAGGCCAAGCGCAACAGGCTGCAAACAGCGGAGAAGGACGTCACCACGGTTGCGATCTTCAACAGGAACCTTACCGCCGGACCATGGACGGTCACCGGCAACGACCCCAGCAAGCTCACCGATCTGCGCGAGGAGATTGACGGTTACGACCCTCATGGCGGAACGAACATGTACACCTGCCTCGACCGTGCAGTTCAACAACTGTCGACGTCCTCGGTGAGCAAGAAGCTGATCGTTGTCATGTCCGACGGTCAGTCCGAGGACGATTCGCGAGACCCGTCCATCGATGCGCTCAGGAAGGCGCACATCCCCGTCGTGACGATCGCCTTTGGAAAGAGTGCTTCGCCCGGACAGCTTCAAGAGGTCGCGAAGGCCAGTGGTGGTAGCTACGTGAGCAACGAGAACATGGTGTCGGCATTGCGGGAAGCTGCGGGATACAAGTGAGTCGACGACGCGCCCGTACCGTCGCCTCCGTGGCCGCCCTGGCTGCGATCGCCGTGGTCTTCATCGTCATGATGATCCTTCTTGACGGAGCCGCGACGGTCCCTCGTCTGGCCATCTCGACCGGCTTGGCCATCGCCACCGCAGTTGGTGTCAGCCTGGTCATGTGGCGCTCCCCGGCCCAAATTAGCGACGACTCCTACAACGACGATGCCGAGGACAAGGTGAGGTCATGTCGTCGGATTGTCGACGAGATCAGCAGTCAAGGTCACTCCTTGCACTCGGCGTCCATGAAGTCACTGGTGCAGCAGATCTCCAAGGTTGTTCCGGATCTGTTGGATCGGGTGAAGCGGGCGTCGCCGTCATCCCTGTATTCCTCGGCCAGCCAGCTGGAAGGGCACCTGCGCTCACTGTCGGGGGTGGTGAGCACCTACTGCGACGTTGAGGAGCATCCGTCCTACTACAAGCAGCCTGACGAGGTGTTGCTGGAAGGGGAGCAGGCGACGCGGCGATTCCTTGACTTCGCCGTCGACTCGATCCGACTCATCAACCAGGGTGATTTGGCGGAATACCGCGCAAATCTCGCGACCGTCGCCCCGCCTGAAATGCCCGTTCTCGCCATCGAGGAGAAATGATGTCCAAACCACGTTTCATCATCGGGGTCGTCATCCTGCTCCTCGTGTGCGTCGTCGGGGGAGCGTCGTACCTGTACCTGCGACCGGACTCATCTTCGTCTGCCGGTAGTGGCAAGGCGACGTCGTCGTCCGAGATCACCGAGATCAAGTGTGCCGGTGGTTCGGAGAAGACCGAACTCATGGCCGACCCCGAAGTCACCAAGGTGCTCGCCGACAAGTACCACCTCAAGCTCGAGTTCGTGCCGATGGGCTCCTACTCCCAGGTCCAGATGCCGACCGATGACATCAAGAAGGGCGGATACAACTGTCTATGGCCCTCCAGCGCTTCGGCACAGCGGATCTTCGAGGCCGACCATCTCGGCCAGTTCTCCGGATACCGTGCCCAGACGGTCCTGCAATCCCCTGAGGTGGTGTACTCCGGTCCGGAGGCGACGGCCGCGTTACAGCGCGCCAAGGTCGTCACCAAGGTCGACAATCATTACGAGTTCGACATCAAGGCCTTCCTACTTGACCACGCCACGAAGAGCACCACGTGGCAGAAGCTCAAGGCCGGGAATCTGGCCGGTCCGGTGCGAATCCGTAGCACCGATGCTCGAAGCTCCAACTCCGGATTCACCATGATGCAGCTCGAACTGACGATCCTGGCCACCAAGGACAGCACCTCGTCGCCGACCTTGGCCCAGGCCAAGGCGGTATTGCCGCAGATGAGGCAGCTGTACGCGACCTCGGGTCTGCAGGCAGCCAGTTCCGAGAATGGCTTCAGCCAGTGGCTCACCCAGGGCGGTGAGTACGCGGCCCCGCTGTTCGCCGGGTACGAGAACCAGATCATCCAGCTGGCGGCCACCAATTCGAACTCGAAGGAGATCCTCAAGGATGTCACGGTGCTGTACCCCAGCCCGACGATCTACTCGGATCACCCGATCCTGGCATTGGACACGGACGGCCGGAGGCTCATCAGCGCCATGCGTGACGACGAGATTCAGAAGATCGCGTGGAAGAAATACGGTTTCCGATCCACGACGAATGCTGGGATAAACACCACGTCAACCTTCAAGGACTTGCCTCTCGCGTCACGGGTGCGGACCATTCCCGCCACCAACGCGGACGTAACTCAGGCCCTGATGTCCTGCCTCACTGACGCCAAGAAGTGTTCCTGAATACAACCACGAGAACAGCACCACCGAAAGGTTGACCATGTCCGAGATGTCGATCGATTTCAATGCCTTGGCGGGAGCCGAGACTCCTGACAGGGGAGCGGCCGAGTCCAGTGTGGGAGAACTCGCCGTCCAAGCCGCGCAGGGGGCTGAGCCCGGTCACACCCTCTCATGTTTGGCCATGCTCACTCCTGAGCAGCAGGAGGCGGCGAGAAAGGTGGCTGCACAGCAGTTTCCGCACCTGCTCGCTGACACCGATGCGCTGGGGACCTTCGGCGACCAGGCGCTGTCAGCCGTCAATAGCCAGGTGAATCGGATCTTCCAGGAGGTCGGCCCGGTGCAGATTCCCGAGCTGACCTCGATCATGAACGAGATCAACGACCGGATGCGTGCCTTCCGCCGCAACTATGACCCGAGCCTCAACCGCGAGGTGCGCGAGACGTTCGACAAGTTCGCCGACGCCGTCAAGGGAATCTTCCGACGTGGCCGCGACATCGTCGAGATGCTCTTCGAGGAGGCTCGCTCGGTCGATCAGCAGCTTGACCGCATTGCCGGGCAGCTCGCCACCAAGCAGCACGAGCTGCGTCGCAACGTCGTGTTGTGTGACGAGCTCTACCAGGCCAACGAGGCCTCGATCGCCCAACTCGTCGGCGCCATCGCCGTGATGGAGGCCATACTCGACGAGGCTGCCAAGGCGCAGGCTGCGATCGTCGTCGAGCCGTCTGCCCCAGATGGCCGTGCCAAGCAGGAGGAGAGGGCTCGGATCACCGAATTCATGACGGCGATGCAAACGCGCATCAACGAGTTCCAGCAGCGTCTGTTCGTGGCATGGTCGACCAGCCCGCAGATTCGCAACATCCGCGCCCTGCACTACGGGCTCGGCCAGCGTCTGGCCCTCATGGTCAACCTCACCATCCCGACGATGAAGCTCACCATCGCCCAGTGGGGTCTGCTGCTCGAGGCCCAGCAGGCCGCAGGTATGCAGAAGGCCGTCGCCGAGGGTGCCAACGAGGTGCTATCGGCCTATGCCGCGGCTTCTGGACAGACCGTTGGCGAGATCTCCCGCACGATGCAGACCCCGACCCTGGATCCGCAGACGATCCTCGACGTCGCTGAGTCCCTTGATCAGCAGGCCACCGGTCTGGAGGACGCGGTTCGTTACGGCGAGTCGGCTCGTCAGGAGGTGGTCGCCGCGATCCTCGTCGCCCAGTCGAGCATCGCCAGGACCTCTGCCGACCTGGACAAGACGGTCGCCGAACTAGTCGTCAAGTCGGCGAACAAGGTTGAGCTTCCTCCCGCACCACACCTGCCCGAGGCTGTCATGGCCCAAGTGCCCACCGAGAAGAAGTCTGCGGTCGTCGCGATCACCGCGTGAGCTCTGCGTGAGGTAGGGCTCAGGCCGGGCCAATGGTGGTCCGGCCGACTTGTCGTGTGGCCCCTGCCGCGTTGTGTCCTTTCGACGTCGTGCCGTCAGCGTGTTGCGTGGGACGGCAGGTGCGAGGCAAACAGTTCCGAGAAGGTGAGGGCCCGTCGTCCCGTCAGGTCAGAAGTCTGGCGCCGGCAGGAGAATCCGTCGGCCACGATGATGGCCTGCTGGCCGGCGTCCTCGATGGCCGGGAGGAGGTCGTGCTGGGCAACCTTCACCGAGAAGTCGTAATGACCGTTCTCGACGCCGAAGTTTCCGGCGTAACCGCAGCAACCGCCGACCACCGTGACCTTCGCCCCCGCAGCCTCGAGCAGGCGCTTGTCCGGGCCAAATCCGAGGATCGACGCATGGTGGCAGTGGGGCTGGGCGACAACAGTGTGGCCGGCCAGGGAGGGCGGGACCCAGTTCGCTGCCTCCAGCATCTCAGCGACGGTGTGCATGTTCCGGGCGACGCGACCAACCCGTGGATCGTCCGGAAGGAGGCGTAGGGCGTCGTCGCGCCAGACGGTCGTGCAGGACGGTTCCAACCCAACGACCGGGATGTTGGCGTCGGCCAGGGGAGCCAGCACCGCCAGTCCTGCGCGCAGCCGGCGACGAGCGCCGTTGAGCTGGCCAGTGGTGATCCAGGTCAACCCACAGCAGACGTCATCGGAAAGGACCTTCGGGCGGTAGCCGGCGTCGGTCAATACCGTGACGACGGCGGGGAGGTCCGAGCCTTCCAACATGTCGGAGAAGGAATCCACCCAAATGACGACGTCTCCCCTGTCCCCGCTGCGGCGAGTCGGTGAGGTCGATCCGGTTGAGGGGGTTTTGGTAGCAGGCGAGGTCGGAGTTTCCTGATCCGCCACGATGGTTCGGGCTGAGGTCGCCTGCTTGCTGGCCAGTCTGGACGAGGGCTGGAACCGGGGAAGCGGACGGCGCTGATCGACACCGGCCGTCCATCGGGCCAGGTGAGCGAAGGGTGAGACCGCCAGTACCTTGTTGGCCAGGGCAGGCGCTCCCGGGATGCGGTTGAGAAGGCGCTCCCAGAGAGGAAGCAGGCCCATGGTCACGTGGGAGCGGGGGCGAAGCCGGTGGCGGTACTTCTCGTTGAGGACCGTGCTGCGGTAGCTGGCCATGTCGATTCCGGTAGGGCAGTCGCGGGCACATCCCTTGCATGCCATACAGAGGTCGAGGGCGCGTTCCACCTCGGGGGAGTCCCAACCGTCGATGAGGGTGCCATTGACCATCTCCTTGAGGACGCTGGCGCGGCCTCGGGTGGAGTCCACCTCGAGCCCGGAGGCCTGGTACGAGGGGCACATCATCGCGCTTGGGGCAGTGTGGGCGACGCACTTTCCGACTCCGGTGCAGCGATGGACGTCGGCGGCGAATTCAGGATGGGAAATGGTGATCGCGGAAAGAGCTGATTCGTGGGTTCGGATATTGGTCTCGAGCGGTGCGGGATCGACGAGAATCCCCGGGTTGAACACGTTGTCCGGGTCGAGGATCGCCTTGACCTTGCCGAAGAGGCTCAGGGCATCAGGGGAGTACATCGTGTCCAACAGGGCCGAGCGTGCCCGGCCGTCGCCGTGCTCACCGGAGACTGACCCACCATGCCGTGCGACCAGTTGTGCCGCCTCGGTGACGAAGGAGCGGTAGCGCTGGGGTCCGTCGGACTGATCGAGGGGGAAGTCGATGCGGCAGTGCAGGCATCCCTCGCCGAAGTGGCCGTAAGGCAGGCCATGGAGACCGTGGTCCTCCAACAAGGACTCGAAGTCGCGGAGGTAGGCGCCGAGGTCGGCAGCGGGAACGGCCGAATCCTCCCACCCGGCCCAGGCGGGCTTGTCGAGGCTGACGCCGGCCAACCCTGCTCCGTCAGCACGGATTTTCCAGAGGGCCGCGGCCTGTACTGGATCGGAGACCACCCAGCCATCGAGGCATCCGCTGGCAGCGACCATGTCCTTGGCTCGCGATGCCACCTCGGCCTCGTCATCGCCACGAAGCTCCACGAACATCCAGCCGTCGCCACGCGGGAGACCGGGAACCGGGCGTCCTGCCCGGGAGACCACGTCGACGATCCGTCGCCCGAATCCTTCGCAAGCGACGGGGGAGAAGGGCAACAAGGCCGTGACGGCATCGGCGGCCTCGGGCATTGATGGGTAGCCCAGTGCCGCCGTCAATCCGTAGGGAGCTTCGCGGACGAGCCGGACCGTCGCCTTCGTGACGATGCCCAAGGTAGCTTCTGTGCCCGCGATGAAGGCGGGCAAATTGCGACCACGCTCGGGTAGCAGCCACTCCATGGAGTACCCGGAAACTTGGCGGGAGAAGGTCGCGAATTCGGTCCGGATGGTCGCAAGGTTCGCGTCTGCCAGATCACCCAGGCGTTCCGCGAAAGGAGTCGTGAGGTCCCCGGGGCGGAGGGTCGTGACGTGGCCGTCAGCAGTGAGGAGGTCAAGGTCGACGATGTTGTCCCCGGTACGTCCGTACCCCAAGGCCCGCGGTCCGCAGGCGTTGTTTCCGATCATCCCGCCGATGGTGCAGCGAGTCGATGTGGAGGGGTCCGGGCCAAACCGCAATTGATGGGGAGCTCCGGCATGTTGAAGCCAGTCCTGGACCACACCCGGCTCGACGACTGCGGTAGCCGATTCGGGATCGAGGGAAAGGATGCGGTTGAGGTGCGCCGAGGTATTGATGATGAGTCCGGTTCCAACGGCATTGCCAGCACATGTCGTACCGGCGCCACGGGTTGTCACGGGTAGCCCGACGTGACTGGCTGCCGTGACCAAGGCACAGAGCTCGTCAGTACTTCGTGGATGGGCAACTGCGGCAGGGACAACGCGGTAGATCGAGGCATCGGAGGAGTACAGGGCGCGCGCCAGCCGGGAATCGTCCAGGATTTCTACGGCAGAGGCGTCCAGACCCCTCAGGGTTGAGTGAAAGTCCTGAAGAATGTCCGTGGTGGCCGTCATGGACTCAGTCTGACACGGAAAGGACAGCCTTCATGGCCCGTCCCAAGGCCGAGAAATCCTCTGGATCGATCGGGTCAACGAAAATATGCCGGACCGCACGGACATGGTCGGGGGCAGCCTGCCGCAGCAGGTCCATGCCGTCAGAGTTCAGCCTTGCGACCACTCCGCGGCGATCCCGCACGTCAGGCTCACGCACGACAAGTCCGCGTGCCTCGAGCCGTTCGATGGCGTGAGTGAGTCGTGACCGTGACTGATGCACCTCGATGGCGAGGACAGACATCCGAACTGCGTGATCGGGGGCTTCCGAAAGACTGACGAGGATCTCGTACTCGCACAGCTCGAGGCCATGGCGTCGCAGATCCTCCGAAAGATGCGCCGTGATACGAGCTGATCCGAGGAGCCAGGCTCGCCAGATTCGTTGCTGCTCGATGCTCAGCCAAGGGGCAGCCGCCGACCGCTCTACCTCAGGCCCGACATCGTCAAAAGACGCCATCGATGGCGTCTTCGAGGCATCGCCATCATGGATGCTGCGCCTGGAACCGCCCTGTGACATGATCACTATCGTACCTGTGGTGCGGGGAACGTCCTCCTGCCCGCTCCTGTGGACACCTACCTACGGGTGTCATCGGGAATTGTGGGGACCGGCCAGTGCGCCATGCAATAGCGTGGCAGAAGTCATTTTTGACCGAGGAGAGGGTGAGTTGATGAGGCGTACCAGTGACGAGGAGTCCCTTGCTCTGCAGCACAAACTCATTGCATCCTCGGCCAAGAACTTCGCGGCGATGCTTGATCGACAGGCCGATGCCCATCCGAATCGCATCGCCTTTCTCACTCCTTCCGGCGCTGACGATGAGCCCAACGCCTGGCTCCCCATGACCTTTGCTGAATTCCGTCGTCAGGCCCACGAGGTGGCTGCTGGACTGATGGAGTTGGGGCTTCCTCGGGAGGGCCGTGTCGCCCTGCTGTCCGGAACGCGCACCGAGTGGATCATTGCCGACATGGCCATCTCCTCCGCCGGTGGCGCGACGACGACGATCTACCCGAATTCCGGGCCGGACGAGGCAAGTTTCATCCTGGTGGACTCCGAGTCATCCATTCTTTTCGTCGATTCCACCGCCCAGGTTGCCAAGATCCAGGGCAGGCCCGAGGTCGACGCGGTGGTTCGGCACATCATCAGCTTTGCCGACGATTCCGAGGAGACCGGCGTCCGAGATGACCGGCTCACCACCATGGCCGAGATCATTGCGAATGGACGTCGACGCCTGGCCGTCGAGCCGGATCTCGTGCGTCGCATGATCGATTCCGTCGAACCCGACGACCTGTGTACCCTCATCTACACCTCTGGTACGACCGGCACGCCCAAGGGAGTCGAGCTGACTCACCGGGCGTGGACGTACATGGGCCAGGCGTGGAAGAACCTCGACATGTTCCGTGGTGGGGACGTCCACATGTTGTGGTTGCCGTTGTCCCATGCCTTCGGGAAGTGTCTCATCGCCATTTGCGTCGAGATCGGGATCACGCAGGCCGTTGAGCCCCGGATCTCGCGGTTGGCCCGTAGCCTGGGCGAGGTGAAGCCACGCGTCATGTGTGGTGTGCCGCGCATCTTCGAGAAGATCCGTGCCGGTGTCATGACGGCATACCCACAAGGACGTCTGGCAAGTCGTGTCTCGCGGTGGGCCTTCGCAACCGGACGCGACGCCCAGCGCTACCGGAACGCTGGCGATCGGGTACCGACCGTGCTCGAGGCCAAGCGGAAGATCGCTGATGCGCTGGTCTTCTCGACCCTGCGTCGCAAGCTTGGCGGCATCGAGTTCATGATCTGCGGCGGTGCCAAGTTGTCGGAGCAGGTTCAGCAATGGTTCTCCTCCGCGGGGATTCCCATCATCGAGGGATATGGGGCGACTGAGGTCGGGGCAGTCGCGTTCTTCAGCGGGCCTGATGCCATTCGGCCTGGCACAGTGGGACCGGTCGCTCCTGGTTGCCTCGCGCGGATTGCTGAGGATGGTGAGATTCTGGTCTCCGGACCGATCGTTGCTCGTGGCTACCACAGCATGCCCGAGAAGACGGCCAAGGCGTTCACCGACGGCTGGTTCCACACTGGCGACATCGGCGAACTCGATGAGATGAACTACCTGCGCATCACCGACCGCAAGCGCGACCTGTTCAAGACCTCGGGCGGAAAATATGTCGCCCCACAGAAGGTCGAGGCCACCCTGATGGCCAACTGCCCATACCTGTCCAATGCGGTGGTTCTGGGTGAGGGACACAAGTATGCAGTGGCCCTCCTCACCCTCGAGAAGGGTGCTCTCATGACGTGGGGACGCCGGCATGGACGTCCCGACGCCAGTTACGCCGAGCTCACGGCAGACCCGGACGTGCGGCGCAGCATCCAGCGGTATGTTGATCGCGCAAACTCCCGCCTCGAGCGCTGGGAGACCGTCAAGAAGTTCGCGATCCTCGACCACGAGCTGACCGAGGACTCCCACTCGGTGACGACCAGCCTCAAGGTGCGTCGCGGCGTCGTGGCCGAGAAGTATTCCGACATCGTTGACGAGATGTTTGCCGACGAGAATGAACAATCGAGTGTGGCCAGGGGAGACGACGCGTCGTGACGGGCGTTGTCGTCGTCGATATTCCACTGCGTTGGTCCGACATGGATGCGCAGGGACACGTCAACAACGTTCGCATCAGCGAGCTGGTTCAGGAATCTCGAAATCAGGCGTTCTACACGAACGGCGCCCAGGAGATGCTCGAGACCGGGATCGTCGTCGTCACTCAGGATGTCGAGTTCTTGGCGCCGTTCGTCGTGGATGGGAGCCCGCTGCGGGTCGAGGTCGGCTGCTCCAAGGTCGGTGCGGCACGAACCATCCTGGATTACCGCGCCTGGCACCATGACATCGAGGTCGCTCGGGCACGCGGGATCATCTGCCCCTTCGATTTCGACGCAGGACGCCCTCGCCGGCTCACCGACGGCGAGCGAGGCGCCTTCGAGGCCATGAAGGTCGACGAGACTCCGTGGAAGCCGATCAAGGTCGTCGACGTCTCCGGGATCGGCGACATCGTCGACGTACCTATCCGGTGGTCTGACGTCGATCGGCAGGGTCACGTCAACAACGTCAGCATGGCTGGTTACCTCCAGGAGGCCAGGATCCTCGCGACGACGTCGTGGTCGCCAGGGATGAGGCGAGCTGGGGACCACCTGTGGGTCGTCGTGCGTCAGGACATACGTTATCGACGCCAGGTTCCACCGTCGCAGCGGTCATGCAAGGTGCATACTGCGCTCACACGGCTGGGAACCTCGTCAATGACCCTCGCCGGGTCGATTGCCACAGACGAGGGATCTGCCCTCGATGCCGCCACCGTGCTCGTCTGCGTCGATCCGGACACCGGAGCCTCGGTCCCGATTGACGACCGGACGAGGGAGGCGTTGGCAGCCCACCTCGTCACGGTCTGATCAGCGTTCAGGCTCGCAGCCACACGGCTTGGTCACGGCCGACGGATGCGAGTCCGTGGTGGATCTTCAGCGAGGTCGAGGTGACGATGATCTTGTCTGGGTCCACGGTCACTGGGTCGTCACCGAAGTTCACAACGCAACGGAAGCCGGGCTCGCGGGAGAAGTCGAGGACATCGTCGGACGACTCGTTCCACGTCATCGTCCCGGCTCCCAGGGCAGGGTTGACCCGGCGCTCAGCCAGCAGAGTGCGGTAGAGGGTCAGGAAGGACGACGGATCGTCCTGCTCGGCCTCGACCGTCCAATCAGCCCAGTCGTGCGGCATCGGAAGCCAGGTGTCGCTCGTTGACGACCATCCGTAAGGGGCCTCGGAACCGCTCCACGGAATCGGGACGCGGCAACCGTCACGTCCGCGGTCATTGTGTTCAGAACGCTCCCAGGTAGGATCCTGCAGGACGTCGTCGGGGAGATCCTCCACCTCTGGCAGACCGAGCTCCTCACCCTGGTAGACGTAGGCGCCACCAGGAAGGGCGAGTTCGAGCATGACGGCCGCGCGGGCGCGACGACGTCCCAGAGCAACATCGGTCGGTGTGCCGTGGAACGTGGCATGGGGAGCAGCGGGATCCGAGAAGTCCAGACCTGAGATCTCCTTGCCGTAGCGGGAGACGGGGCGGAAGTTGTCGTGGTTGCCCAGCACCCAGGTGGCACTTGCGCCCACTGACTCGTGGGCCGCCAGGGATTCGGTGATGGTGGCGCGAAGCGAACGGGCCGACCACGCCGAGATGAGGAACTCGAAATTGAACGAGGTGTGCAGCCTGTCCGATTCGAGGTAGCGCACCAGACGGTCATGGGGGAGATACGCCTCGGCGACGAACATGCGCGGCCCCTCGGGGGTGTCGGCATATTCGTCGGCGATGGCTCGCCAGCGGCGCTGGATGGGCGCCAGTCCAGGCTGATCCCACATCGGGCTGTCGCCAACGAGCTCGCCGATCTCCTCGTTCTCGGGTAGGTCGGGCAGGCCGGATTCCTTGACCATCGAGTTGGCGACGTCAATGCGGAAACCATCGACACCGCGGTCGAACCAGAACCTCAGAACGCGGTCAAACTCCTCGACGACTTCGGGGTTCTCCCAGTTCCAGTCGGGCTGTGAGACGTCGAAGAAGTGCAGGTACCACTGCCCAGGGGTGCCGTCGGGCTCAGTGATGCGTTGCCATGCACCACCTCCGAACACCGATGGCCAGTTGTTCGGAGGGAGTTCGCCGTTCTCTCCGCGGCCATCTCGGAAGATGTAGCGGTCGCGCTCAGGCGAACCGGGGGCAGCAGCGAGGGCATCCCTGAACCACGGATGCTCCTCGGAAGAATGGTTGGGGACGAGGTCGATGATGACTCGCAGGCCCAATTCGTGGGCCCGTGCCACGAGTGTGTCAGCGTCGTGGAGAGTGCCGAAGTCAGGGTTGATGGCACAGTAGTCGCTGACGTCGTAGCCGCCATCGGCCAGCGGGGAGGGGTACCACGGTGAGATCCAGAGGGCATCGACGCCCAGAGCGACGAGATGGTCAAGGTGTTCGATGATGCCGCGGACGTCGCCGATGCCGTCGCCGTTCGAGTCGGCGAAACTACGCGGGTACACCTGGTAGACAACGGCGGACTTCCACCAGTCGTGGGTCGTGGGGATAGTGGTCATGGGGGTCCTTGAAGGGTTGTGAGGGTTGTCAGGGGCGGGGTGGGCCCGCGGCGTGCCCGACGATGTCCGCCGCCGCGGAGCTGTTGGAGGGTCAGTCTGCGCGGACCTCTCGTCCGTCGCCGGACCAGTTGACGTGCCAGGAACCCTCGTCGTCGACACGGCGGTAGGTGTGGGCGCCGAAGAGATCGCGCAGGCCCTGGGTGAGGGCGGCGTTGAGACGTGGCGCGCGAACCTGGTCGTAATAGCCCAGGGCTGAGGAGAATCCCGGAACTGGCACTCCGGCCTCGACCGCTCGGGCGACGACACGACGCCATGCCTGCTGGCAGCGAGCGAGCTCGGCCTTGACGGAAGGTGCCTCCAGAAGGGTGGTGAGGTCTCCGGCCGCGTACTCGTCCTTGATGCGCTGAAGGAGGCGGGCTCGGATGATGCAGCCATCGCGCCAGATGGAGGCGACCTGGCCCATGTCGACCTCCCAGTTGTACTCGACCGCCGCGGTGCGGATCTCATCGAGCCCTTGGGCGTAGGCGACGACCTTTGCGGACCACAGAGCGTCACGAACGTCGTCGATGAAGGCCTGACGGTCATCGACCGAGATGGTGCGGTCCGGCCCCTCGAGGGTCTGCTGGCCCACCGTGCGCAGCGGCAGGGCGCTGGAGACTGAGCGAGCAAAGACGGCCTCACTGATGGTGGAGACGCCAACTCCGAGCTCAAGAGCCGTCTGCACGGTCCAGGTGCCCGTTCCCTTCATCCCTGCCTCGTCGCGGATGACGTCAAGGAGGTCGGTGGCAGGGTCGCGAGGATCCTTGGCACGCAGCACCCGGGAGGTGATTTCGACGAGGTAGGAGTCGAGATCACCATGGTTCCAGGACTCGAAGACGTCTCCGGCCTCGGCGTTCGTCAGACCGGCAGCGCGCAACAGGGCGTGGGCCTCACCGATGAACTGCATGTCGGCGTACTCGATGCCGTTGTGGACCATCTTGACGAAGTGTCCGGCGCCATCGGTGCCCATCCATGCGCAGCAGGGCTCGCCGTCGACCTGTGCCGAGATCTTCTCCAGAACCGGACCGATGGCTTCGTACGACTCTGGGGAGCCGCCTGGCATGATTGACGGTCCCTCCAACGCTCCGACCTCGCCACCGGAAATGCCGGTGCCGACGTAATGGATGCCGGTCGGGCGGATTTCTTCCTCCCGACGTCGGGTGTCGCCGAAGTAGGCGTTGCCGCCGTCGACGAGAACATCACCCGGCTGGAGCAGGGGAGTGATCTCCTTGATGACGGCATCCGTGCCACGACCGGCCTTGACCATCATGACGATGCGGCGCGGGCGCTCGAGACATGCGACAAAGCCAGCCAGATCATGGAACGGCAGGAAGGTTCCCTCGTTCCCGTGCTCGGCCATGACCTCGTCGGTGCGTGAAGCTGTGCGGTTGTAAACGGCGACCCGGAAACCCTTGTGGGCCATGTTGCGGGCCAAGTTAGACCCCATCACGGCCATCCCGATGACGCCGACCTCGGCGGTCTGCGGCGCAGTGTCACTCATGCGATTCCTCCTAGATGTCTCGCTTCCATCCTTCCAGGCATTTCCGCGTGGTGCAGGCGCGGATGGGTGGGGATGACGTGAGACAGCGAGGATGATAGAAGTTTTGGTGACGGAATCCTGCGGTGTTTCCGGGATCACCACGACAGGCGTGGCCGTACCCGGGCTGATGACACATCGTGACCAGAGACGCAACGGTGTCAGGTGCAGTGACGGTTTGACGACGGCGAGTTTTCTTCAGAGAGGTCCAACGAAAGCGCCCAGGCAACGATCAGGTCGGGGCCAGACCAAGCATGATCCGCGAAAGCTCGTGGTCTGACATCATGACCTTTGGGCGATGCCGCTTGTGGATCCGCTGTGCCAGCCACTCCAGCACGAATCGTGGTCGTTGCCTGAGCATCGTCGGAGTGATGTGCAGCATCCGCCAGCCATGTCGATCCAAACTCGCTGATCGCATCATGGTCGCTTCGTAACCTTCGGGTGTGCCGTGCACGCAGCGGCCGTCGACCTCAACCCCAACGCGTTCCGCATCGAAGGCTTGGTCGAGGGTGAAGGCTCCTTCGGCGGTGTCCACCCGTGTGTTGGAGTGCCACCCGGTGAACCCGACCGCGCGGAGCGCCCGAGACAACCACAATTCCGGCACCGACCAGGGATTGAAGGAAATATCGGCCAAGGCTGCTGTGATGCGGTGACGGCCGAACTTCCAGGACAGGCAGGAACGAGCCGACCTGCAGGAACGTGGAGTGACGAGTTTTTGTCTCAGCGCCTCGCAGACCCATTCCCATTCTCCCCGAACGGCCAGAAGGAGGACGGACGCCTCAGGAATTGCCATGGGGACATCGCGGTATTGGGTGACGTATCGGCGCGGAACTCGCCATCGGTGCACGAGGATTCCCTCTCGCTTGATGCCCCTCGTCCGTGAAAACGCCTCCACCAAGTGAATGGCGCTGAAATCTCGCGTCCGGCTCCCCGGGGGAATCATTCCTTGCGCGACGAGGGCGGCTTTGCCAATGATGACCGCGTCTCGATGCCACATGTGTATCGCCTGCATCTTCACTCGAGAATCGTCAGCTCGCCCGGCATCCGCAACGACTCCCGGGAGCATGCGTATCGCGCGGCCGGCTTTCACAGCGCGGTCAGCTTGCCCGCGAGTTCTGCTGAAGCGATGTATCCGCACGACACCGCCGCAGTCCCTCATGTCCAGTTCAAGTTCGTTCACACCACTATTTATCGGCGGGACACCAGAGAATCCGTCAGCCAAATCAAGATCTGTGGACATCGTCGGGAGAACCACCGAGAAGGTTGTGGATAACCTCGAGGAATGGGGTCCTGGGATCCGGCTGGAGAGGAATTCGCGGCACAACCACCAAGGAAGCCCACCGTCCTCCATGAAGATGAGAGAGATCCCAAGGTTTCGGGTTGCCCCTTATCCGGCGTGGTAACTCAGGAAAGACGGACCGTCCATGATCGGGAAGAGTTCGCGACGCGCCATATGTCCGTGTTCGCCAACGTACTTCTCCGTGAAATCTCTCCCCCCAAGGTCGGTCCAAAACTGGTGCGAAGACGCTACGCTGAGCCCATGATCGATGCGCTGGCCCTTGTGCCGATGAAAACCCTGCCTGGCTGGCCCGAAGCCGAATTCAGCTCCGTGCACCTACTCATGTTGTGTGTCGTGTGGCCGATCGCCACGGCTGTCCTGTTCACCCTCATTGGTTGGGGAGTCCATTTCGCCAAGGGACGCGGCGGCAAGAACTCGGACTGATCCTCGTCACGCAGCCTGAGTGCTGAGCGCGAGGACGAATGCGTCACAGCTCAGTGACGGCTGGCCTCCTGGCAACGCAGGGTGCGGCGAGCGTTGTCGGCGCGCTCGGCAAGAACGCGTCGCACAGTGCTGCCCGGGTTGTTGTCGGAAACCCAGCCATCGAGCTTGTCGAGCCAAGCCTCGTCGATGACCTCGGTGCTCGGGAAGAGCCACATCAGGGCGTTCTGGACCTGGGCGTGACCGGCCTTGGCCCACTGGCCGTCGCGGGAGTCGATGGACTTGCACAGCTCGAGGTAGGGATCGACGTACTGCGAGAGCGCCTCGGCCTGATCAGGCTGAATGAACTGGCTGACGAGCTGCCGGTAGGTCTCGTTGGGCACCGAGTCGTCGGTGGTGGCGCGCTGCCAAGCAGCCTGCTTCGCCTCGGCCGTGGGCATCGCGGCGCGAGCGCCAGTTGCCTGCTCCGATCCCGAGATGGTGTTGTCACGCTGCAATTCGGCAGTGATCTCCGGTTCGCCGACTCGGCCCATACCGGCCAGGGCGATGAGGAGACGCCAACGCACTCCCTGATCGATGTCGAGGCCCTCAGGCACCTCTTCGCCATTCAGCCACCCCTCGAGCAGGTCAGCGGCGTCCTTCGTGGCAGCAGCGGCCAGACCGTTGGCGTAGGCCACCTGATGGTCCGAACCGGGCTCGGCGTCACGCAGTCCCGCCGCCGAGATCGCAACGAGATGATCGCGCACATCCTGGCGAGCCTCACGAGTGGTGTATGAGATCGCGGCGGTGGTGGCCTGGCGAAGGAGGGAGGTGACGGCCGTCAGGTCTGTCTCGCTGGGAAGCCCCTTGCCAACCAGGGTGACGTAGTCCTGGGCCTTCATCTCGGCGTCGCGGCACATGTCCCAGGCGGAACTCCAGCACAATGCGCGGGCCAGCGGATCGGACAGGGCGTCGATGTGCTCGATGAGGGTGGCCATCGAGTGATCATCCAGACGGACCTTCGCGTAGGTCAGGTCACCGTCGTTCAGCAGGACCAGATCACCGCGGGAATGTCCGACGAGGGCGGCAATCGGGGTGCGCTCGTCATGGATGTCAACGTCGAGGCGTTCGGTCCGGACGAGCTTGCCGTCGGTCAGTGTGTAGATGCCGATGCCCAGACGATGGGTCCGTAGGGTGGGGTACTTCTCGATGGCCGTTTGTACGATGTCGAAGCGGGTGAAGTTGCCGTTCTCATCGACGTCATAGTCCGGACGGACGGTGTTGACCCCTGGGATGCGCAGCCACTGCTCGGTGAAGGACGACAAATCGCGTCCCGACGCCACCTGGAGCTGATGGAGGAGATCCTTGAGCTCAGTGTTCGAGAAGGCGTTCTGGGCAAAGTACGTGCGCACGCCGGCCAGGAACTCGGCCTCCCCGACGAAGGCAACCAGTTGTTTCAGGGTCGAGGCACCCTTGGCGTAGGTGATGCCGTCGAAGTTCTGCTCGACGGTGTCGAGATCGACCATGTCAGCGGCGATCGGGTGAGTGGTTGGCAGCTGGTCCTGGGTGTAACCCCACGTCTTGCGCTGGTTCGCGAAGGAGACCCATGGGTCAATGCCGCCGTGCTTCTCGACGATCTTCTCCTGACAGTGATGCGACGCCCACTCGGCGAAGGACTCGTTGAGCCAGAGGTCGTCCCACCACTTCATGGTGACGAGATCGCCGAACCACATGTGAGCGAGCTCGTGAAGGATGGTGTTGTCGCGGTTCTCGTAGGCGGCCGAGGTAACGCGGGAACGGAACAGCAGGTCGTCACGGTGAGTGACGCAGGCAGCGTTCTCCATGGCCCCGGCGTTGAATTCCGGCACGAAGGACTGGGTGTACTTGCCGAATGGGTACGGGTAGCCGAATTCAGACTCGTAAACCTCAAATCCACGTTGTGTGGTGGTGCGGATTCGGTCGGCGTCGAGGTGTTCCTTCATTGACTGACGGCACAGAATGTCGGCGTCCATTTTGCCGGACAATGTGTGAATGGTTCCGTGATCGACGTGGTACTCGCCGGCGATAAGGGCTGTCAGATATGTCGAAATTGGAAGGGTGGGCTCAAAAGACCACCGTGACATCCCTTCCCAGGGGCCTTCCGTCGGCTCTGGGGTCGGGGAGTTCGAGACGACGGTCCAACCAGTCGGAGCGATGACCTGCAGTTCGAATGTCATCTTTTGATCGGGCTGCTCGAAATCAGCGTACATACGCCTGGCATCAGCAATCTCGAACTGGGTGTAGAGGTAAACCTTGCCGTCAGCAGGGTCGACGAAACGATGCAGGCCTTCACCCGAATGGGAGTAGCGGCACAGCGCCGTAACCGTGATTTCGTGAGTTCCCGCTTCCGTGGTGAACGGGAAACGATTATTCGAGAATGCAGCCGGATCCAGCGGGGTGCCGTCGAGATCTGCAGCGTAGACACCGTCAGCAATGAGGTCAAGATGACTCTCGCCGCCGGTCGACGAAAACTCGATGGTTGACGAGGAGACGAAGGTTTCGGTCGGCTCGGCGAGCGGATCGCCGTTGGGGTCACGTCCAGAAAGATCAACGAGCACCTTGGAGTTGTGCGCCGTGATGACCTGGGAGCGCTGCTGCGCCTCCTCACGAGTGATGTTGACCGAACTCATCATGCCTCCGTGGAACATATGTTAGTTAAGGGCGCACAAAAGCACCCAACAATTCCCATGAAACTCTATCGGTTCTTGCCTTTCGCTGTCTCGTTAAGCGGGAACTGTATCTCGCGTCATTACTGCGCCTTACGCGAACAATGACGGGGTCAGTCTTTGCGTGCGCGGGCGCGTGCGGTTGGCTGGTGCCATGACCACAACAGTTGATTTTTGGTTTGACCCGTCCTGCCCCTGGGCGTGGATGACGTCGCGCTGGATGCTCGAGGTGGAGAAGGTTCGTGACGTCCATACCGTCTTCCACGTCATGAGCCTGGCCGTCCTCAATGAAGGACGTGATCTGCCGGACGACTATCGTGCCGAGATGGATAAGGCGTGGATCGGCGCCCAGGCTGCCACTGGCGTCGTCGAGGTGCATGGACAGGAGGCTGTTCGTGATTTCTACACCGCCCTTGGAACCCGCTACCACCTTGGCAAGGAGGAGCGCAGCATCGAGACCGTCAAGGCGGCGTTGGTGGAGAGCGGCTACGACGAGTCCATCGCGGATCGTGCTGGCAAGGGTGAGTTCGACGAGGCCATGCGCGCTTCGCATCACAAAGGCATGGATCCGGTCGGACAGGATGTCGGTACCCCTGTTCTCCACATCAACGGCATGGCGCTCTTCGGTCCGGTGATGTCGCCGGCTCCCAAGGGGGAGGAGGCCGGTGAGCTCTTCGACGGGTTCGAGAAAGTGACGGCCTACCCCGGTTTCTTCGAGCTGAAGCGGACCCGTACCGTTGGACCGATCCTGGACTGATCCCCTCTGGAGCTGTCCCCCGGAAGGTCATTGAAGCGTTGATCGGGCGTCACCTGCCGTACATGGAGGTGACGTCCGAATCAGCGAGGGTATGGCCAAACTGATCGATCTTCTCGGGAGCACACCATGCCTTCCAGACCTTTCCGTGTTCTTGGCGCCATGGCGGTCGGGTGTCTGGCCATCACCTGTGCGCCAATTGCTCATGCTGACACCGACGACTCGCTGTCGACGAAGACTCCGTATCGCTATTCCGGTGGCGCCCTGCAGGCCCCGCCCGTCGGATTCCACCCCGTCAACACCCAGGTCGTTGCCCGTCACGGCTCTCGTGGCCTGTCGAGCTTCAAGTACGACGCCCTGACGATGGCGATCTGGGAAAAGGCCAATGAGTTGGGAGCTGTGACTCCCCTCGGCCAGGATGTTTACGCCCAGGCCATGAAACTTCATGAGGCCAATGAAAATCTCGGCAACGAGGGCACCTGGGCCCACATGGAGGCCGACGGAGTTGAGCTCAGCAAGGGCAACAAGCTCGAGAGGGGGTACGGCAACCTCACCCGGGTGGGAGCTGATCAGCATCGTCAACTGGGTGAGCGTCTGGCCCACCGGATGCCCGAGATCTTCAACGGGGAAGACAACACGGTCGTCGTGGAGTCCTCGGGAGAACCGCGTGCTGCGGAGTCCGGATACGACTTTGTCACTGGATTGCTCCATGGTGCCCCTCAGATGAGCGGGCATATGTCACGCGCCATTAAGGCCGACACCAAGACGCTGTACTTCCACAAGGACAAGTCGAACCCGGACTACAAGGCTTACAAGGAGTACCAGGACAGCAAGGAACTCTCTGATTACGTCGATGCGATGAATTCGCGTCCGGAGGTTCGCAAGGCCGCCCGTGAGGTTCTGGAAAAGATCTATACAAAGGACTTCGTCGACCGACTGGCAGCAGGGGAGTGGACCTTCGAGACCCCCGGGGGTAAGAAGGCCAAGAACGACGTCGACGCGGCCCTCAACCTGTACAACCTGTACATCATCGCTCCCTCGATGGCTGCTGAGACCAAGGTCGACTTCGCCAAGTACTTCACGAAGGACCAGGCCAATGTCTTCGCGATGTCCCTCGACGCTGAGGACTACGCCGAGAAGGGTCCCGGCTTCAAGGGATCGGACATCGCCCATCGCAATGCCCGCCCTCTTCTTAACGATTTCCTGGCCCAGATCGATCAGCAGACCAAGGACCATCCCAAGGGATCGGCGACCTTGCGGTTCGCCCACGCTGAGACCCTCGTTCCCTTCGAGGCGCTCATCGGCGCACCTGGATCTCGTACCCAGATCAGTCCGCAGGACACCAATTTCTGGCAGGCCACAGATTGGCGGGGTGCCAAGGTGGCTCCGCTGGCCTCCAACGTGCAGTGGGACGTCTTCGAGTCGGGGTCAGGGCAGAAGGTCGTCCGGATGCTCCTCAACGAGCAGCAGGCTACTTTCGGACGTGGCTGTCGTCCGATCTCGGTCAACTCATTCTTCTACACTCTCGACGAGCTCAAACATTGCCTGACTGGTGCTTCCATTGCTGATGGTGGTTGGTTGGTTAAGCCGTCTGGTGACGGGCCGTCGGCCCCGACCACGCCGGCTCCTTCCTCCACCGCTCCGACCGTGACGCCGAGCAGGCCAGGAGACTTCGCCGGGGCACTTCCGGCTACCGGAGTCTGAAAACCACTGTGGGGACCGGTGGCCGCGGAGCTTCCGCGGCCACCACACCTCGTTGTGGGAGGCAGGTCGACTGATACCCGAATGCACAGGTATGGGAACTGCGCAAGGATGGGACCATGGTTGACGATCCCATCCGAGGCGATGAGTTGGAGGCAAGCGAGTCCGAGTCCGAGGCGCGCCATCGCTGGACTGAGCTGGCCGAACGCATCCTGGACGCCCAGGACGCCTACTATGCCAACGACGCCCCAACGATCTCCGACGCCGAGTACGACCAGCTCATGATTGAGCTGAAAAAGCTCGAGGACGATCACCCTGAGTTGAGGAGTCCGGATTCGCCCACTCAGCGAGTTGGAGCTCCACAGCGGGTGACCGACTTCGCCCCGGTGGAGCATCTGGAGCGTCTGTTGAGCCTGGATAACGTCTTCACCCGTGACGAGCTCTCGGAGTGGATGAACAGGGTCGCCACGTCCGTCGGAAACGTCCCGGATTTCCTGTGTGAGCTCAAGATTGATGGTCTTGCCGTCGATCTCGTGTATCGCGATGGTGAACTCGTCTCGGGGGCCACCCGTGGCGACGGTCGCATCGGTGAGGACGTCACTGCGAACGTCCGTACCATCAAGGCGATCCCGCAGAAACTGGCTGGCGACGACATCCCAAGCCTGCTCGAGGTACGAGGTGAGGTCTTCTTCCCGGTCGCCGACTTTGCCGACCTCAACGCCGCTCTCGTCGAGGCTGGCAAGAATCCCTTCGCCAATCCGCGTAACGCGGCCGCGGGATCGTTGCGACAGAAGGATTCGCGGGTGACGGCTTCACGTCCCCTGTCGATGATCGTTCACGGGATTGGCGCCGTTGAAGGACATGAGTTTCCCAGCCAGGGACACGCGTACGACAAGCTCGCCGAATGGGGCTTGCCGGTGTCGCCGTACCTCAAGATCGTCGAGAACGCCGAGCAGGTGCATGAGTTCGTCACTTCCTGGGGAGAGTCGCGTGACGAGGCCTCCCACCAGATCGACGGTGTGGTGGTCAAGGTCGATGATGTCTCTCTGCAACGCAAGCTTGGTGCAACTTCTCGAGCTCCCCGGTGGGCCATCGCGTACAAGTACCCGCCGGAAGAGGTCAATACCGAACTTCTCGACATTCGTGTCAATGTCGGAAGAACGGGCCGCGTCACGCCGTACGGGGTCATGAAACCGGTGACCGTTGCGGGATCGACTGTCGAGATGGCCACCCTCCACAATGCCTTCGAGGTCAAACGCAAGGGAATCCTCATCGGAGACACCGTGGTATTGCGGAAGGCCGGCGACGTCATTCCCGAGATCTTGGGTCCGGTGGTCGAACTGCGTGACGGTTCGGAGCGGGAGTTCGTTATGCCCGATCACTGCCCCAGCTGCGGCGCTGAGTTGGCGTACGAAAAGGACGGTGACAAGGATCTTCGCTGTCCGAACGCCAAGGAATGCCCTTCTCAGCTGCGAGAACGTGTTTTCGGGCTGGCGTCGCGCGGCGCCCTCGATGTCGAGGCGCTCGGATGGGAAGCCGCCATCGCTCTGGTCGACCCGGAGAATCAGCGACCGGATGAGGGTGAGGTTGCCGAGGGGCTTCCGGACCGACAGGTCCCGGTGCTCAACTCAGAAGCAGGGCTCTTCGACCTACAGCCCGACGACCTGGCCGAGGTCAAGGTGTGGCGTCGTCGGAAGGTGCGCGGGAAGTTGGGGCCCTGGCAGCTCGAGCCTTACTTCTTCACGAAGCCGACAACGAAGAAGCCCTCTGTTCCGACTGCCACGACCAGGAAGATGTTCGACGAGTTGACCAAGGCCAAGTCCCAGCCCCTGTGGCGGGTGCTGGTGGCATTGTCGATCCGTCACGTTGGTCCGACGGCGGCCCGGGCTCTGGCCACCCACTTCGGTTCGATCCCGGCCATTCGAGAATCATCCGTGGAGGAGCTCGCCGGGATCGACGGGGTCGGCGAGATCATTGCGGAATCAGTCCAGCAGTGGTTCGAGGTCGACTGGCATCAGGAAATCGTCAGCCGGTGGGCTGCGGCTGGGGTGCGAATGGCCGACGATCGCGACGAGGCACCTGAGCAGACCCTGGAAGGGCTGACTGTGGTCGTCACGGGAGGTCTGGAGGGATTCACCCGTGACGAGGCCAAGGAAGCCATCGTTTCCCGAGGAGGCAAGGCCGCCGGATCAGTGTCGAAGAAGACTGACTACGTCGTGGTGGGAGAGAACGCCGGGTCCAAGGAGACGAAGGCACGTGAGCTGGGTCGTCCGATTCTCGACGAGGCGGGATTCCAATACCTGCTTGAAAACGGCCCACAGGGAATCACAACCGTCGCATGATGGTCGATCTTCCCGGGTCGCCACGCGGGAAGGACACTGCTGGTAGGACATACATGTGGGCCGGGCATGAGTGCCCGGCCCACGTTGTCGAGATGAGGGCTCAGAACTCCGAGATGTTGTGAGCCACGTCGACGGTTGAGAACATTCGGTCGACCGCCGCGATCTGCTCGTCAGTACCGGTGATGCGGTGGGCGGCGGCCAGCGAGAATCCACGTCCCATGCCGAAGTACAGCGATCCGAGGGCAGCCACATCGAGGGTTGCAGCATCGGTTGAATCGTCGACCCGAGTCACCGTGGCCGGTGCCCCCGGGGCATCTACGTCGACACGCCACGTACCCTCGGCGTAGCCCATCGAGTCGGTGACGTGGAAGGTCACTGAGCCTTGGTGATCCCAACCTCGCACTGCCATCGCCCGGTCGACGTCAAGGATGCGCAGCCACCCGAGATCAGTGTGACGGGTGAACGTGACCACCCTCGGGTCCTCGACCGCCCACGGCAGCGGCGTGGCGGGATCGACCTGCGGTGCCTTGATCGTCTCGATAAGGTCGACGGAGGCCAGGAACTCCCACAGAGCCACCTCGGCGTTCGGGGTGGTTGCCACCATGTCAACGACGGTGATCTGTGAGCCGAAGTCCTTGTCGATCTCGTAAGACACGACGCCATCAGGCTCTCCCTCGTCATTGCGGTGGACGATCGAACGGATTCGACGGTTGGGACCGCCCTTCTGGGAGCTCCAGCGCCCGGAGGAGAAATCGACATGCCAGGGCTGGCGGTTGTGGGAACCACGATGGGCCTGATGGAATTCGGAGAACACCTTGAGGCGCAGATCATCGATGGCCAGCGGATCGGCCATCGACACAGTTCCGCTCGGTTCGTGGTTGAGCTTGAACCGACCATCCGCAATGATCTCGACGTTCTGAGCTCGAGTCGAGATGCCGTAGCCAAAGCGTCCGTAGATGCTTCCCTCGGTGGCTGTCAGTGCGGCGAAAGGCAGGCCCTCCTCCATGGACCGGGTGAGGGCATTCGTCATGAGGGTGCGAAGCAGCCCGCGGCGGCGGTGGCTGGCGCGCACGGTCACGTCGGTGATGAAGGTGGCCGGTTCGAGATGACCGTGTCCGGTGTTGATGGTGCTGGGGTACGCGGCCATCGTGGCGACCGGGAGACCCGGGAACTCCGGATCGGGGTCAGGCTGCCGAATCGTCCACAACCGTTCACCCTCGACACAGGTGGCGTAGTGCTCGAGCTCGGCGTCGGATGGTTGTGCCAGGTGGAAACCCAGTGCCACGGCGCGTACCACATTGTCGACCTCGTCACTGCGGGAACCGTCGCTGGTGACGAGCTCCAAGCGGTAGGGGTCGGGGACCTGAACGGATGAGGTGCTTTCAGCCATATCCTTCACGCTAGCGGAGTTGGTCCCTCCTGAGCAGCCAACGGGCTGGAGGTTGGTGCCATGATTGAACCATGACCTTCAAGCCTTCACACGTTCATATTGGTACTGATCACGCGGCCTTCGAGCTCAAGGAGTTCCTCGTCGGCAAGCTGACCGAGGCCGGATATCAGGTCGTCGACCACGGCGCGTCGACCTACGATTCCCTCGACGATTACCCGGACTACTGCATTCCGTGCGCTCAGGCCGTGGTGGCTGAGCCTGGTTCCCTGGGCGTCGTTCTGGGCGGCTCGGGAAATGGCGAGCAGATCGCGGCCAACAAGGTCAAGGGAATTCGTGCTGCGCTGGCCTACACCGTCGAGATTGCCGAGCTGGCCCGTCTTCACAATGACGCCAACGTCGTCTCCTTGGGGGGCCGGATGCAGACCCACGAGGAGGCTTGGAAGATCGTCGAGACCTTCCTGACGACGGACTTTTCCCACGAGGATCGTCACCAGCGCCGTATTGACAAGCTCACGCGTTGGGAGGACGAGGGCTCACTGGGCTGAGCCGACCTCATCAGACTCCTTGACCGTACTGGCGGTGGCTCGACGACGAAGATCCGCCAGCACGGTCGGCCATTCCTGACCCGGATCGGGCATCTGGGAGCCAGCGGCGGGCTCTGATTGCTCGGCGAGTTCGCGTGCCCTCATGGCGCGGTCTCCATCGAGAATGGGCCCACGGCCGCGTCCGTGGTCGTGGGTGTGTCGGTGTTTGCCGTGGCCAGGGGCATTCATGTGACCATCCTGCCTCAAGTGCTCGTCGCCGTACTCATCAATCCACGATTTCCGCGATAACCTCGCCATCTCATCGACCTCGAGAGGACAACCGTCTGTGCCCGAAGGCCACGTCATCCATCGTCTTGCCAACGCCATCGGTACCGCCTTCGCCGGAGAACCGGTCGAGGTCACCTCGCCACAAGGCCGTTTCGCCGAGTCCGCAGCCATGCTCGACGGAACGGTACTGGCGTCGGCCCAGGCACGGGGCAAGCACCTTGTCATCGATTTCGACAATCATCGTGACGACCACCTGCTCCACATCCACCTGGGGCTCATCGGGAAGCTTGCGGTGGGACCATCAGTTCCGGTGGTCGGACAAGTCAGATTGCGCATTACCGACGGAGTCACGGCTGCGGACCTGCGCGGGCCCCAGACCTGCGAACTCATCAATGACGATGACTGGGCGGTGGTCGCGGCCACGATCGGTCCAGACCCCATTCGTGACGACGCAGATCCCGAGATTGCCTGGCACAAGGTGCGACGGTCCTCCCGCCGGATCAGTGACCTGTTGTTGGACCAGAAGATTGCAGCAGGGGTTGGCAACATCTACCGAGCCGAGGTCCTCTTCCGGCATCGGATCGATCCAGCGACCCCTGGCAAGCAGATTTCCCGCTCGACATGGCGGGCAATGTGGGATGATCTGGTCATGCTCATGCGCGCCGGGGTCGAGGCAGGACGCATTGATACCGTCCAGCCAGAGCACACCCCGGAGGCGATGGGGCGACCGCCCCGCGTTGATCGCCACGGTGGCGAGGTCTACGTCTACCGACGAGAGAACCAGCCATGTCTGGTGTGCAACACGCCGGTGAAGATGGTCGTACGGGGAGGGCGTCACCTGTTCTGGTGCCCACGGTGCCAACGTCGGCATCACTGACGGTTGAGTCAGGTCTGGAGGTCAAGATGAGCCACATCAGCGTCGGTCAGCCGTGGACCCTGGTGTCATGCCAGGAGTCCGCCGACGATTCTTCGTGGATGTGGACTCACCCGTGCGGGGCGGTGCTGTCCGCCCGGCTACGCCAATCCGACGAGGTCGAGCTCATTGCCGGAATCACCATGCCTCCTGGCATCGACACTGCGGAAGTGACGGTTCCCGGTCCGATCTGGATCCCTGACGATCCGCTCCCTGCTGCTGTGTGGGCGGCTGGGGCTCACGGCCTCGTCGTCACCAGAACATGCCGCGACGAGCATCCGGCACTCATGGTTTGGCGGCAAGACATGGGTGATTCATGCGCGGTGGACGAGGGCGTCAGCCTCCTTGGCAGCGAGATTGCCCTGGCCCCGGGCAATTCCCGGATGGCGTTGTGGCGTGGTCGGCTCACGGACGACATCGGGGAGGCGCTGGGCTCCCTTCCTGCGTGGTTGCCAGCCGAGACCATTGTCGATCAGCCCGAAGAGATGGTGTGTCACACCCCCGATGCGGGCATTCTCGTCGATGGGGCCGAACACACCAGCGAGACGATTGGCCCGCTGCCGGTGGGGGCGCATGACCTGGCAATTCATGAGTCCAGGGGAGCCACCCGAGTGTTGATCGGTTGGTCACCCGATCTGGCCACGGCTGTGGGCGCACGGGTCGACGAGATTCTTTCCGGTTTTGACCCACGTACCGTCACTGGACCACAGATGTGGCTCCTCATGAGTGCAGTTGGTATGAGGGTCGCACCATTTTCCGCTCTGGAGATGGCTGTCGAGGGCCTCGAGAATGTCTTGTCACGGCCGTTCGGTTCTGCTGATGATCACGTTGCTCGGCTTCTCACCTGCTGTGCAGCATTCAGGCTGGGCCATCGCATGAGTGATTCCGAACTGCGCGACGAGGGATTGCGCCGGTTGTGGGAGCTGTCATTGGACGAGCCGGGAACGTTCATGTCCCGCTGTATCGCCTCGGCCGAGCTGGCGACGTTGGTGCCCGAACACGTGTGGGTCAATGTCGTTTCGGGCGAGGGGGAAGACCCGCTGGTACGTGCCGAGAGGGCCATTTGGACCGGCAGGTGCGCGAGCCGGGATGCCGACGAGGCCGTGTGGGAGCTGGGAGCTTTCCTCCCGACCGTTCCTGGCGGGCCTCTTTACGCGCAGGGCCATCGCGTCTCCAGACGCCGGGCCGCGCTCGCTCATGCCATGACGACGGTGTGGCCAGAGGAGCTGACGAGTTCGTTCGGCTCGCCCCGGGTGGGGGAATTGCGCCAGCGGACGTTGCGACGCCTCCTCGTCAGTGAGCATCTGGACGACGAGGATCTGGCTCTCCTGACATGGTGATGTCGCCGAAACGAGATTTGTCAGGATCATGAATCCGTTGGAAAAGTCTCATTTTGCCTCGGTTGTGCCATTTTCAGTAGGCAAGAACGGCTGTGCAGCGAGTGAGGTTCTGGTTGTGTCCGCAGCACGTGGCACAGTTAGGACGTGACTTCGTCCCATTTCGTACCTGAGACGCGAGCAGCAACGACAGCCCGGACGCGATCCGGTTCGCAGTCGACCCCGAATCCGAGGTCGATGCCGGTTGTCGTCATACCGCGATTGATGAATGTTGCCGTCCTCCTCATCGTGCTGCGCCTGGTATTCAGCCGCACGACGTGGGTTGGAGTCGCGAACAACCTGTTCTCGGTGTTCATCTTCCCGATCGACGGTTTCGGTTGGGCGGGGGCCGTCGTCCTGGTGGTGCTGGCGGATGCGCTGTCGAGGCGCAAGAGATTCGCCTGGTGGGTGAGCATCATCCTCTTCGGGCTGATGTGGCTCGTTGCGGCCACGTTTTTCGTCGTTGTTGTTGCCGAGGTCATCATGGGTGGCCCGACGGACACCTTCAATGACCTCGATCTCGCGGGGTATCTGTTCAACGTCTTCTCAGTCGGCTGGATCCTCGTCGCCCTGCTGACTCATCGAAAGGACTTTGCGGCACACACAGTTCGGACCAATCTCGGCAAGGCCATCGCCGTCCTCATTGGCGGGTTGTTGGCGACCGGCTTTATTGGCTGGTTGCTGGTCTCCCTGACCGGCGGTGTCGGACGGCCTCGTAACCGGTTGGTGCGCATTGTCGGTCGGATCATTCGCGGAAATGGTGCCGAAATTGCACCTGCTCCCACGTCTCCGCACTGGGTGCAGGAAGTGATCTCCTTCCTTCTCGCCCTCGTGCTGGTGGCCGCTCTTGTCGTCATGCTGCGATCTCAGCGCAACATCGCCATGATGAGCCTGTCCGATGAGCTGCGCCTGCGTCGGCTCCTCGAGGAAAATCCGGCGGACTCCCTCGGCTATTTCGCACTGCGTCGTGACAAGGCCGTCGTGTTCTCGCGAAACAGCCATGCGGCAGTGTGCTATCGAACCGAAGCAGGGGTCGCACTGGCCTCGGGAGATCCCGTCGGCCCAGTGGATCAGTGGCCCGGTGCCATTGAGGCATTCCTTGACGTCGCTCACACCTATGGTTGGGTTCCGGCCGTCATCGGCACTTCTGAGGTAGGTGCGACGGCATGGACCCAGGCCGGACTCAAGGCCATGCGCATCGGCGACGAGGCCATCATCTCTCCCGCCGCGTTCAGCCTCGATGACCCCGACCTCAAGCCGGTCCGCCACACCGTCACCAAGTTGCGCGCAATGGGGTACACCACCCGAGTGCGTCGTCATGAGGACATCGACCCGCAGGAGCTTCAGGGGCTCATCGACCTCACTGACAAATGGCGTCAGAATGGTGACGAACGAGGGTTTTCAATGGCTCTTTCCCGTCTGGGAGACCCGCTCGACGGGCGATGCGTCATGGTGGAGGCGCTGTACCCCGACGACGGTCCGCGTGCTGGCCAGACGGCAGGAATTCTCTCCTTCACCCCTTGGGGCAATGACGGATTGTCCCTGGATGTCATGCGTCGTGACCTGGACGGAGCCGACAACGGAGTCACCGAGCTCATGGTCGCCGGTCTCATGGCTGCCGGACCGGAGATTGGTATCAGGCGCGTGTCGATGAACTTCGCGGTCTTTCGCGAGGCGATCGAGGAGGGTGCCCGCGTCGGTGCCTCCCCGGTGCGTCGTCTCAATCGCTGGCTCGTGCTCGTTGCGTCGAAGTGGTTCCAGATCGAGCAGCTCTACCGCTCCAACGTCAAGTACAAGCCGAGCTGGCAGACCCGCTACCTCAACTTCACCGATACCTCTGACCTGGCGCAGATCGGTCTGGCGATGGGTATTGCCGAGGGCCAGCTCGACATTCCGAGTTGGATCTACCCGGCGGAGCCGCCGCCGCAGCCAATTTACTCGATTAGTGGTCACCCCGAGATCGCGGAATTTCTGGCTGAGGAACGCACTCCCGCCCTTCTTCAGCGGCGGCTTCCGGAGCAGGTTCGTGTCCGAATGGCCACGCGTGAGCGGCTCCTCGAGTCCGGGGTGGAGGCCTACCCTCCCGACTGCAAGCCCGATCACCGTCCTGGCGACGTCATCGTCGAGCTGGCCGGTCAGGAGATGACGGTCTCCGGGCGGATCGGTGCCTGCCGCGATCACGGCGGTGTCATCTTCGTCGATCTGTTCGACTGGACCGGGTCATGCCAGTTGGTGATGGAGCGTGACTCGCTGGGGGCCGACAGGCTTCGGGAATTCCGGCATGCGGTGTCTCTGGGAGACCACCTCGTGGCATCCGGGACCGTGGGGGCTTCCCGCAATGGAACGCTGAGTTTGGAGACGGCGTCGTGGCGATTGGCGGCGAAGTCCCTGCGACCATTGCCGTCGCGGCGGTCGGGATTCAACGACCCTGAGGCGAAGGTTCGACAGCGTTACCTCGATCTCATCGTCAACCCGGGCGCTCGTGATCAGTTGAGAGCTCGCTCGAACGCCATTCGTGCGGTGCGAGAAACCCTGCTGAGTCACGATTACATCGAGGTCGAGACCCCGATTCTGCAGACGATCCATGGTGGCGCGAATGCCCGGCCGTTCCGCACCCACATCAACGCTTACGATCTGGACCTTTACCTGCGCATTGCCCCGGAGCTCTACCTCAAGAGGCTCATGGTTGGCGGAGCTGGACGAGTCTTCGAAATCGGCCGGAACTTCCGTAACGAGGGAGCTGACGCCACGCACAACCCCGAGTTCACGATGTTGGAGGCCTACCAGGCCTATGGCGACTACGTGCAGATGCGTCATCTCACGCGCGCGATGATCCTGGCAGCGGCGCGCAACGCCATCGGTGGCACCGTGATTCGGGGGTGCGACCGCAAAGGCGTTGAGCACGAGATCGACCTGGCAGACAACTGGCACGTCATCACCGTCAACGAGGGAATTTCGCGAGGACTGGGGGAGGAGGTCAACGCCGACACCCCCAAGGAGAAACTCCTCGAATACGCCAACAAGCTTGGTATCGCGACGATGCCGAAGTGGAGCCGCGGTGACGTCGTCCTCGAGCTGCACGAACACCTGAGTGAGCACGTCACCGTCGAGCCGACCTTCTTCTGTGACTTCCCGACCGACGTCTCCCCACTGACCCGCCAGCATCGCGACGATCCGCGCCTGGCCGAGAAGTGGGACCTCATCATCTTCGGGTCTGAGGTAGGTACCGCCTACACCGAGCTCGTCGATCCCGTGATCCAGCGCGAGCGGTTCACCGCCCAGTCATTGCTGGCAGCCGGTGGTGATCCGGAGGCCATGGAGCTCGATGAGGACTTCCTGGAGGCTCTCGAATACGCCATGCCGCCATCGGGTGGGATGGGCATGGGCCTGGACCGTTTGGTGATGATGCTGACGAATGCGTCAATTCGCGAGACGATTGCCTTTCCACTCGTGCGTCCGCGCATCTCGTGAGGGTCCAGACAAGTGTGGTGTGAGACAGGAGATTGTCATGAGTGAGAATACTGACGCCAGCTGTTCCGACGGGTGCGGTCACAAGGTTCTTGACTCTGCCCACGACGCCTTGACGTCGTTTCGGGAGCTGGGTGGACGGCCAATTCGCGTCGTCTACGACGATGGTGAAGGGCCCGATCACAACGTCGACGACCCGGTTATCCTCCTCATGGCTGGCGCCGCGGCGTCGAGCGACTTCTGGACACCGGTCGTGGACCGTCTGCAGAATCTCGACGTCGTCAGCTATGACAGACCAGGGCTCGGCGGAACGGTCTGGCCCGGACACTATCCGGACCTCGACGAAGAGGTCGCCAGCCTGAGGGACTTGGTCGGGGTCATTCAAGGGCATTGGGACACCAAGGAACCACGGAAGGTCATTCTCGTCGCCCACTCCATGGCGGCTTTCCATGCCGAAGCCTTCGCTCGTATCCATCCTGACACCGTCGCCGGAATCGTCTTCGTGGATCCGTCGGTGGAATGGCCGACTCATCCTCCGCGCGAACACAGCATTGCGCTGCCCAAGGCCGTCCACAAAGTGATGGATTCGGTAGCGGGCTCGTTGGGCCGCGCCGCTTTTGCCGTTGGCGTGGCGGCACAGACGATGAGGTCCGGGAAGTTGGTGTGGCACCAATTCCACGAGCATCGGCTGTACCGGGTTTACGGAAGTCCTGACGCCATGGCGATGGCGGTAGCTGAGTGGATTGGCTACGACCGGCAGGCATGGGACCTCATGGCCGTTCGTTCAGACCATCCATGGCCGGGACTGCCCACGGTGCTGCTGTCAGCGGTGTATTCGGGTCAGGAACAGGAGCTGGAGCTTCACGAGCGTCTGGCTCCGATGCTCGGCGCGAAGTTGGTCGTCGTTGAGAACTCCCATCACCTCATGATGTTGGATCGCCCTGAAGTCATCGCCGACGCCATCCGATCGGTGTCGAAGTGACGGAATTGGCGTTGGAGAGGTGTTTCATTGGCCGAGTGACGGGGTGTTCCACTAAGCTGTCGATGTTCTCGTTGCGATAGACGTGACGAGACGGGGCGTAGCGTAGTGGCTAGCGCGCCTGCTTTGGGAGCAGGAGACCGCAGGTTCGAGTCCTGTCGCCCCGACCGCCTCGTGTTCAGTCGAAGTGCGGCTGTGCGCGGAATGTGATGCCACAACGGTGAGGAAAAATGAACAGCCTCGGACTGCATCCAGCGCGTCCTGAGTGATGCTCCTTCGTGTAAGCTTATAGCTACGTCGTGTCTGCAAGGACACCTGATGCCATTGCAGTCAAAGGTCATGCTGGTACGCGGCAAGCCATTCCGGGTGTCTACCAGTATCAGCGTTGGTGGAGGGGGTAGGCGCCACGGGCAGGGATTGGGCACCTGGGTACTCCCACGGAGGTTCTCCGGCGAGTCGTGGTGATGGTATCCCATCTCCACAGCAGGCGTGGATCGTCCCGGTCCGCTGTGTGCTTGCCACGACGATACGGGCGACAACAACATCCAAGACTGGTCGTTGTGGTCAACGGAACGGGGCAGGCAAGGTCAATCAGGCCAGTGGTCGATGGGTCGAAGTATGATCAAAGGTACGAACGTGGTGAGGGACTTCATGGCGCGCCACCCGTGGTGGTGTGCTCTCGTTGTCTCTGCCATGGTTCTCATACCGAGAGCGGGAATATGGTTAGCTGCTGGGTTTTGGCTCGCGATCATTGGTAATCGTATTGGGAGCAAGAATGTATTGCCTGCCGCAAGGGTGGCTGTCAAGGTAGATTCTTTGGGGCCTTCGACGAATTATTACGTCGGGGACAGAGTTACACGGTACGATGTTTTCGGGATGTGCTATTACACAGTTCCCCGATCGATTGTTGGATTAACAACGTTATGCGTTGAGCGTGAACCTCGGAATAGTCACGACCACAACGCTCTCAAGGTAAGCATAAATGGTCATCAGATCGGTTACATGTCGGTATGGGCCGCCGCCGAAATAGCTCCAGAATGGGATGCCCTCGGTGTGACGTCAATGGAGGTTCACGGACGCGTCATGAGCACCCTCGGCGCTTATGTCGAGGTGCCGACGAATGATGCCCTCCGTGCGGCGCTGTCACGACAAGGTACGGACCAGGGCCGACGCCCCATCCTGCTGAGGGGTCACGCATTGTCATTACCGTCGGCATCGGTGATGGCTCGCACACAAGTGCCAGTTCACCCGTGGGGGCCATGTACCCGTAGCCGTAAGCTGGTGGTGACGAAGAAATCCAAAGCTGGCATTTCTCGAGTCTGTCAGTCTTATGGTCAGAACGGTAAGCATGACAAGGCTCGGCTGGATGATCTCGACGCCCACATAAGGCTGACCGTGAATCACAAACTTGCCGTTTTCATCGACGATGTCCAAGTTGGAATGGTCCCAGATGAAGTGAGGGAATCGTATCTCAATGTGGTCGAGGCTCTTGACTCCTCGGATCGATGCTTGTCAGTTCCGGCATCGATCTGGATGACGTATCAGCGCGGTTTTCGAGCCGGAGCGAGCATCGCATTGCCGCTACCCGATGAGATTGCGACCCCCGTCGGAATGCCACAGGGGCCAGTCGCAGTCTTGCCGCGGGGTCGTAAGGTGCAGGTGACCCGAGAAGAGGACCACATGGAGGCACTGTCGGGCCTACTTGACGGCGAGCATTCCGTGCCAGTGGTGGCAGAACTTGAATCCTGCATAAAACAACTCAAGACGACTCAGAAAACAGTGGTTGGCGTCAAGGTGTGCGGTGAGATGGTGGGCTTGTTGTCAACCCAGACGAGTCAGCACTTTCTTCCGGTCGTCGAAGTGTGCGAGGACGCAGGAATTGCGTTGGTCTGTCACGGCAGGGTCACCGGTAACCAGCTGAAAGTCGATCTCGTCCTCGAGGCTGCCAAAGGCAGCGAATTACCTCCAGAGTGGGTCGACGACAACGTACATGGGCACGCCAACAAGCCCGTCGGAGAAGCGGGAGCTCCGGTGTCTTCGCCATACCGGTGAATCCATCCATCAGGTGAATTCATGCTGAGCGTCTCGCCGGGACTCTGATCGGCCACGGCAGCTCATGGCAATGCGAGAATGTCTCGAGTTCACTGTTCGGAGCAGCCATTGACCGGTATTCCAAGGCTCGAGCGTTCTCATGATGTGCTGGGCATCCCAGCCGAAACGGAGGCGCTCAGCAACGGGCTGGGCTGATCGGACCAACTCACGACAAGCTCATCGCGGGCCCGCGATGCCGCGACGTACAGCAGTGACCGTTCCCGGAGCAGAGCTTGGTCTTTCTCGTCCTGATCGAAGTCGTAAGCCTTGATCCCCATCGGGATGGACCGTGAGGACATTCCAAAGAGGAACACCCTGCTGAACTCCATGCCCTTGGCACGGTGCATCGTCGTGACGATCGGTGTCCCGGGCCGTATTGAGCCATGATCAAAAGCTCGGGTCTGTACTCCCCGTTCATGCAGTGCATCGACGACTCGATCGCGTTGTGACCGGTCTCTCACCAGTACTGCCGTGGTCTCGGGTTGTTCGCCCCTCGCCCATTGTCCGACGACCTGGGCCAGGACGTTGAACTCCTCGGTGATTGTGCCACACGGGTGGGTGGAAACCTCAGGTCCGCGTCGAGCCGACCGGTACTGCGTTAGCTCGTCGTCGCCACCATCCAGGTCTACGTAGGACCCGCCCTTGAGCACCTTGGCCGACCAGCGAAGTATCTGCGCCGTGGTGCGGTAATTGAGGGTGAGCCGCCGCGAACGACCTCTCGTCATGATGTCGTAGCGCGACAGCACCAACCGGTGCCCGTAAATGCGCTGGTGAGAGTCCTCAGCGATGAAGATGTCATTCGGCCCCTCGGGCACCAGTGACCGGATGAGCCTCCAGTGGGCCGGGGCGAGGTCCTGGCCCTCATCGACAAGGACATGATCGGCGACGTCACGATGGCTGGTGAGGTACTGCCCGGCAATAGCTGCCGCCTCGGCGAACGAGATGGTGCCATCCATACGAGATCTCTCGCGATACGCATTCACCAGCTGCCACACCTCATCACGATCGCGACGATTGAGTCGGAAACCTCGCCCGGGGCGTCGCACCCGCAGATACTCTTCCTGCGTCGTGATGAGATTCGGCAAGACAATGTGCTCGTACTCGGTCTCGAGCAGTCGGTGGTGAGCCAGCCGCTCGGGTACGGTGCCGCGAGCCTGATTAACGGCGTCGCGCCACAGCCGCGACGGCGTGCGCCCGGTCAGATCAGTGCGGGGGGCTCCGAGGACGGCCCTGACTGCCCCAGCGCGGACGCTCGCGGCAGGGTCGGATCAAGTGACTTCAGGGTCTCCGACAGTTCATTGGCGAGGTTCGTCGTGAAAGTCGTGACGACGATGCGGGCATCGGGGTTCTCGCGAGCCAGCGATGCAGCCCGGTGAAGGATGACAACAGTCTTGCCGGTTCCGGCCCCGCCGCCCAACCGAAACGGCCCGTTCCACCGGCCGTTGACGAATCGATGCTGTGTCGGATGCAGGAACACTCGCCACGCCCCGAAGTCTCCGTCCTCGATGACCCGTCGCAGCTCGTCCTTACCCTCAATCATGGCGAATTCCATGGCCGCCGCAGGGCTGCGCAGACTATTGAGCAGCGCGGCGTCAGACTCGCGAGACACGTCCTTGTGGGGCGCCGGTTCCTGTTCTGCCTCGGACTCTTCCGGCGGCTCGAGCAGCTCCTCGCGCACCTGGTCTGGCGTCTTGCCGGTGGCCAGATCGATGAGTGCGGCCCCCTGCCACCCACTCAGCGGCGCGGCCATGTCGAGTATGGCGTCTTCGCTGGTGAGAGTGAGTGCGGCATCGACGAGGTTGGCGTCGAGCCCGAGGGACAGCATGTCTGCCCGATCAGCGGTGATGATGGGAGAGGATCCTTGGACGGGGCTCGTCAGGGGGCGCTGACGTATGGCTTGCTGACACTCGTAGTGTCGGCGTCGCTGGACGGTTCAGCCTCTTTGATCTCAGGGATTCCGTTGAGAGGGTTGATGGCGAGTTCGACGCGCGAGGCCACGTTGTAGGCCTGGTCGTGGTTGTAAATGCCCTCGAGGACATAGTGGTTACGCCCCTCACCGGTGATCTTGAACAGCACGGCGCGGTACTGGTTGTCGACGCGGCCGGTCCGTACTCTGCTGTCGCGGCAGTTTTTCACCTTCTCGACATTCAGGCCGGGCATCGCGTCATCGGCGGCGAGTTTGGCCAGGAAGGTGTACGTCTTCGCCTTGAGGAATCCGTCGAGCTTGTTCGCCTGCTTCGACATGACGATCGTCGACTCAGCCATGGTGTCCTTCCCCCGACTCCACGTTTTCCAACGCCGCGGTGATGTCGTGTGCTGTTGCCTGCACCAGTGTCCATCCGTCCTTGGCCAGTAGTTCCTCGTCGCCGGATTCCGGTTCGAAGATGACTGCTATACCCTCCTCGGGCCATGACAGGTCAAGCATGATGCCCTCGGAACCGATCTCCTTGCCGGCCACCGGTTCAGCTACCCCGTGCGCCGCGAGATCCTGCAACAGATCGGAATGCTCGGGTGAGGGGTCGAGGATCTCGAAGACGGCGGGCCAGGGGACGTGTGCAATGTCGATCGCCGGCGTGGTGACGGCCGTCTCCTGCCCACTCGGCTGCTGCGGTGTGGCACAGCCGAGGATGACCGTCTGGTCCGATGCATCGCGCAGCATGAGTGCGTTGCTCAGCGCAAGCCACCGACGCCACGCGTCCAAGAAATCGGACTCGTTGGCGGCGTCGTCGTCGAGAACAACGCAGATGTCGCTGGCCGGTGGGAAGCTGACCGGTCGTAGTCGGGTCCGAATGCTCAAGAGGCTGTCCTCACTCCACCAGATGCGCGTATCCTCAGGCGTGTGTTGCGGCTACCGGGGTCGCTTCTCGCGGATCCAGCGGTGGTGTCCAGGTGTTCGTAGAACGTCGCCGTGGTGCCACGGACGAGGTCTGACAAGCCCTGAACCGTCACGAGCTGTCCGTCGTCGGTCTGCTCAACAGTGCTGACGAGCCACTCCTCGTCACACACTTGGACGACGGAACCTGGCGCGACGGTGATCGTCATGGTCAACTCCATCCTCGTGATTGCTACCGCCCGTCTCGGCGCCAATGACGACGCGTCCGTCGCCGATCGGGCGGACTCGATCACTCGTTGCGCTGGCAGACACCGTCGTGACGGTATCTGCATGCGAACGATATACGACGAGCGTTCACCCCTTGTCCAAGGGTCACTCCGCTGAGTGGTCACTGAGGGGTCGTGAGCTGATCCTGATTCTTGCCTGCGGGCAGTGACGTGAACAGGGCCACCATGAGCCCGACGAGGCCGACAGAAAGGCCAATGTGCCCGAGGCCGGCGATGCCGGAGATGGCAGGGGAGACGTCGGTATGTCCGTTAACTTGCATGATGCCGTGGACGACGAGCATGGTGATCGTCACCACCAGGCCAAGGTTGAATCCCCAGAAATACGTGGCGAAGGCGCCGCGGTGCTGCGACAGGGTGAACGCGCGTTCCAAGAGGAGCACGATGAGGGTGAGTATGAACCCCAGCGCAAGGCTGTGGGTGTGTACCACCTTGAGCTGGGTCCAGCCGGTGAAGTCGTGGGCCTTGGTGAACTCACGGTAGAACACTCCGCCGACCAGACCGATGACCAACCAGGTGGTCGCGCAGGTGGCAAGCTTCTTCAATGGTGTCATGAGGCCATCACATCATGGGAATGAGTTGTGGACATGGTCCGAAAGGTTGATATCTGGGTGACGAGCGGACGGGTTCAGGACGTTCCGACGTACCGTGCCACGACGGATGTGACGTCAACGGTCAATCCATGTATGCTGTCGGGGTCCCGTTGGGGACATGCGGATGTAGCTCAATGGTAGAGCCCCAGTCTTCCAAACTGGCTACGCGGGTTCGATTCCCGTCATCCGCTCGCTGATCGCCCCGAGCCGTCTGGCACGGGGCGAATTTCTTTTATCAGCACGAGGCTCCCCGCATCAGCTCCATGACGACCTGATGGCTGCGTTCCAGGCTCGGCAGCGGCAGAAATTCGCATCGGGAATGGAAATTGTGGGCGCCGGTGAAGAAATTCGGGGTGAAGATGCCTTGGGTGGACAGCCAGGAGCCGTCGGTCCCACCACGCATTGACCGGTGGATGGGCTCGACTCCCACGGCCGACATGGCGTCGAGCAATCGTTGGGCAGCGATCGCGTTGTCGGGGGTCTTGGAGTCCTCGAGATTGGCATAGACGTCCTCGAAGGTGACGTCGATCCGCGCCCGAGGATGAGCTGCGCGCACTTGCTCGACGACATGTCGAATCTCGTCCTTGCGCTCCTCGAAACGGGCACGGTCGTGGTCACGGATGTTCAGATCAACTGTCGTCGCCGACTGGTCGCCGTGGATGGCATCGACCCAGATGTAGCCCTCGCGGTCCTTGGTGCACTCCGGAGTCTGGGCCGGGTCGAACCTCCCGATGAGGTCGTGGGCAACGAGGATCGGATTGACCAGAACGCCAAATGCGCTCATCGGATGGGCTGCAACTCCCTCGATCACCACCGTCGCGTAGGCGGCGTTGAAGGTGGCCTCGACCACCTCACCGAGCTCGCAGCAGTCCAGGGTGTACGCCCAGTCGACCGGGAATCGCTCGAGGTCCATCGTCCGTACTCCGCGCAGTCCGATCTCCTCATCGGGTACGAAGGAGAGGTACACCTCCGGATGGGGGCGCGAATCGGCCATCAATGTGACGACAGCCTCCATCACCGACGCCACGCCAGCCTTGTCGTCGGCCCCCAGCACGCTGGTTCCGTCGGTCACAAGGATGCGTTGGCCCACGTAGGCGTCGATCTCTGGGTGTTCCTCACGGCGGATCCACTGGTCACCACCCAGGTGGATGTCCCCACCGGTGTGTTCGATGATCCGGGCGTGGACGTCTGGGCTGAGGCCTGAGTCAGCGGTGTCAAGGTGGGTGCAAAAGCCGATTGTCGGCGCCTTCGTGCCATCAGGCAGGGTCGATGGGATCCGTGCCGTCAGCACGCAGGTGTCGCTGAGATGAATGTTCTCGACGCCGGCTTCCTCGAGTTCCATGGCCAGCAACTGCGCAAATTCCCACTGCCCCTGCGAGGAGGGAACAACGGTGGCGGAGGCGTCACTCTGACTGGATATTGCGCTGTAGCGCAGGAAACGAGTGGCGAGAGCGTCCTGGAGTTCGATGGATGCAGTGGTCACGGCGGGCTTCCTCTCATGGACGAATGCACGGACGAATCATCATCGGGATCATTCCAGAATCTGCGTGCGGCCGAGGGGAATAGTCGGCATGGGCGTGGTGACACTGGAAAAACGCGGGTAGCGGACCATCAGATCACCTCGAAGGCGTCTCATTGGCTCGCATGCCACCACATCGCTAGAATCGGATGGAATGTGTGTTCCCTGAAACGGGGACGACAGAATCGGAACCACAGGAGAAACTTCGTGCCCAGCACCCTTGAGAAGCTCAGCACCAACCGTGTGAAGCTCACGATCGAGATGCCCTTCGATGAACTGAAGCCCAGCCTTGACAAGGCCTACAAGGACATTGCCGACCAGGTGAACGTCCCCGGCTTCCGTAAGGGAAAGGTGCCGGCTCCGGTCATCGACCAGCGTTTCGGCCGTGGCGTCGTCCTTCAGGAGGCCATCAACGACGCGCTGCCCGCCGCTTACGGCAAGGCCGTCGAGGAGAATAAGGTCGTTCCCCTTGGTCAGCCCGAGATCGAGGTGACCAAGCTGGAGGACGGTGAGGTCGTTGAGTTCACCGCGGAGGTGGACGTCCGTCCTGAGTTCGACCTGCCTGATCTCTCCGCCATCTCCGTCGAGGTGCCCGCCGTCGAGGTGCCTGACGAGGACGTCGACGAGCGCGTCGAGACCCTGCGCCAGCGTTTCGCCACCAACACTGAAGTCGAGCGCGCTGCCGCCAAGGATGACCTCGTTACCATCGACTTGGCTGGCACCCGCGACGGTGAGGCCCTGGAGGACGCCACCGCTTCCGGCGTCACTTACAAGGTCGGCTCTGAGGGCATGCTCGAGGGACTCGACGAGGCGGTCACCGGTCTGAAGGCCGGCGAGTCCGCCGACTTCCACTCCACTCTCGTCGGTGGCCCGCTGCGCGGCCAGGAGGCCGACATCAAGGTCACCGTCACCAAGGTCTGCGAGCAGGAGCTCCCGGCCGTTGACGACGACTTCGCCCAGCTCGTCAGCCAGTTCGACACCGTCGACGAGATGCGTGCCGACCTGCGCACCGCCCTCGAGAACATGGCCCGTCTGGACCAGGCTGCCGACGCTCGTGACAAGGTCCTCGAGGAAGTTATCTCCAAGATTGACATCGAGCTGCCGACCGCCCTCGTCGACGCCGAGCTTGAGGCCCGTCGTCAGCAGGTCAGCCAGCAGCTGACCCAGGCTGGCATGACGGTCGAGGAGTACCTCGAGGAGTCCGAGGAGGAGGCCGACAACGCCGACGACTTCTGGGCTGAGATCGAGAAGCGCTCCCTCGACGCCCTCAAGGCTCAGGTCGTCCTCGACAAGATGGCTGACGACGACGAGATCGGCGTCGAGCAGAATGAGCTGACCGAACTGCTCTTCCGCAAGGCTCAGCAGAACGGAACCTCCCCTGAGGAGGAGGCCCAGCACATGATGCAGCACAACCACCTGCCAGACTGGATGCAGGAGATCCGTCGTGGCAAGGCTCTGGCCTCGATGGTCGGTACTGCCACCGTCAAGGATTCGAAGGGTGAGGCCCTCGAGCTCGACCGCATCCAGCCCGACGGCACCATTGCCGACAAGCCGGCGGAGACCGAGAACTCCGACGAGGAGGCCGAAGGCAAGACTGAGGCTTCCGCCGAGGAGGCCAAGGCCGAGAAGAAGCCCACTGCCAAGAAGCCCGCTGCGAAGAAGGCTCCGGCCAAGAAGCCCGCTGCCAAGAAGACGACCTCCAAGAAGGCCGCCGATAAGGACAAGGCTGACGAGAAGCCTGCTGCCAAGAAGCCGGCCGCCAAGAAGTCGACTGCGGCCAAGTCGACCAAGTCGGCTGCCAAGGAGGACAAGTCTGAGTGACGATCCGGGACGGCAGTCCCCTAGGATCGACATGATCCGTTGATGACCGGCGTCGTGCGGGTTTTCCGCGCGGCGCCGGCTTCATGTCAACCTGAGGAAGTCCGATGAGCAAACGCCCCTCACGCACCCCACGGCCTCGACGCCGGATCTCCGTTGCTCCCGCCACCCGTCAGTTGCGCAATGTGCGCCAGATGGTGGCCGACGACATCGCGGTGGCCCGCGCTGTCGAGCGCGGCGAGGTCGAGACCGACGAAGCAACGCTCGAGGAGCGGCCGACTCATGGCGCGACGAGTGCCAAGATGGCTGCTGAGTCCGGTCTTCAGCCTCAGCCCAAGGACGAGGAGAAGGCCAAGGCTGCGTCCAGCAAGCACGGCTTGCCCAAGGTTACGATCGTCCTTCTCACCCTGGCCGCAGCGTGGCTCGGGCTGAGCTTCCTCCACGAACTCTCCAGCGTCATTGCGCCGCTGTTCTTCGCCCTGAACCTGCTCATCACGGCATACCCGATCCACACCTGGCTCGTGAAGCACAAGTGCCCGAGGTGGATTTCCGCCACATCAGCCGGCACCGTCGTCGTCATCGTGTTGGCAGCGGGAATGGCTGGAATGGTGTGGTCGGTCGCGGCCATGATCAACCAGCTGCAGAGCTACATCCCGCAGATGGAGAAGACCTACACCCAGCTGTTGAACTGGTCGACGCAGCTCGGCTACTCCCAAGAGGTCATCACCGAGAAACTCAAGAAGATTGATCCTCAGCAGGTGATGTCGGTCGTGACATCCTTGGCCTCGGACACCACGAGTGTGGTGACGATGATCGTCGTCATCCTGACGGGCATGATCTTCATGGTCATGGACACCCCGCAGATGCACGATCGTCTTCGTCTGGCTGGTAAGCGGAAACCCGACGTCGTCATCGCCCTCGAGTCCTTTGCCAGCGGTATTCGCAAGTACTGGCTCGTCACGACGGTGTTCGGTCTCATCGTTGCGCTCTTCGACTGGGCGGCCCTGCTCATCATTGGTGTCCCTCTTGCCGGGGTGTGGGCGTTGTTCAGCTTCCTGACGAACTACATCCCGAACATCGGCTTCATCATCGGTGTCATCCCGCCGGCCCTGCTGGCTCTCTTCGGCGACGGTTGGGTTGCGGCACTTGCTGTGATCATCGCTTATTCCGTGCTCAACTTCGTCATCCAGTCCATCATTCAGCCGAAGTTCGCGGGTGACGCCGTCGGCCTGACTCCGACGATGTCCTTTGTCTCCCTGTTGTTGTGGGGCTGGGTCTTCGGTGCGCTGGGAACCCTCATCGCTCTACCGTGTTCGCTGCTCGTCAAGGCGACCCTCATCGACCACGACCCGGGCGCCCGGTGGGCCAATGCTCTCATCTCCTCCCGACCTACTGAGGGCCTTGAGGATAACCCGGATGAGGAGCATGCCGACCTCGTCGAGGACCGCTGAAGGCGAAAGCTCCTGGAACTGTCGTTCCCACAAGGTAGGTTCAGAATCGTGAACCACAACACTTCGATCACTTCCCAGGGCATGCCCGCCATGGCTGGCCCCGAGACCGGCGGTGCCGGGATGACCGACAACGTCTACCAGTCGTTGCTGCGCAACCGCATCGTCTTCCTCGGGTCCGAGGTCAAGGACGAGAATGCCAACGCGCTGTGCGCCCAGATGTTGCTGCTCAACGCCGAGGATCCCGAGGCTGACATCTACCTGTACATCAACTCCCCGGGTGGCTCGGTCACCGGCGGAATGGCGATCTACGACACCATGCAGTGGATCTCCAACGATGTCGCCACGGTGACGATGGGTATGGCTGCCTCGATGGGCCAGTTCCTGCTGACTGCCGGTACCCCCGGCAAGAGGTACGCCCTGCCGCATGCCAAGATCCTCATGCATCAGCCTTTGGGTGGCGTCGGTGGTACCGCCACGGAGATCGCCATCAACGCCAAGATGCTCAAGGACACCAAGCGGGAGCTCTCCCAGCTCAATGCCGACCACTCCGGCCACACCTTGGAGCAGATCCTCGAGGACTCCGACCGTGACCATTGGTTCACCGCTCAGGAGGCTCTTGAGTACGGGCTCATCGACCACGTCTACAGCAACGCGTCGCAGCTCCGCGGCGACGCCCCCAATCAGTGAGGTGACCATGGGATTCAACGCCTTTGACAGGAGTCGGCTGGCCGCCTTGAACGCCGAGCAGGCCGAGCAGGCTGCTCCTGGTGGGCTGGCCCCGGCAAGTCCGCGCAACGACTACTACATCCCGCAGTGGGAGGAGCGCACCTCCTACGGCGTGCGTCGTGTCGACCCGTACACCAAGCTGTTCGAGGACCGCATCATCTTTCTCGGCACCCCGGTGACCGACGACATCGCCAATGCCGTGATGGCTCAGCTGCTGTGCCTGCAGTCGATGGATGCCGATCGCCAGATCAGCATGTACATCAACTCGCCCGGTGGCTCCTTCACCGCGATGACGGCGATCTACGACACCATGAATTACGTGCGTCCCGATGTTCAGACGATCTGTCTGGGCATGGCAGCCTCGGCTGCGGCCGTGTTGCTGGCTGCGGGGGCGAAGGGGCAGCGTCTGTCCCTGCCGAACTCGACCATTCTCATCCATCAGCCGGCGATGGGTCAGGCCACCTATGGCCAGGCCACCGACATCGAGATCCTGGACGACGAGATTCAGCGCATCCGCAAGCTCATGGAGGGCATGTTGGCTGATGCGACCGGTCAGAGCGTCGAGCAGGTGTCCAAGGACATCGACCGCGACAAGTACCTGACCGCCCAGGGCGCCAAGGAGTACGGCCTGATCGACGACGTCCTCACCTCTCTGTGAGGTCGCCGGACTAGTTCTCGTCCGGCGTGTGGTGGCCCTCGAGTCTCGAGGGCCACTGCAGGGTTCCTTGTCGTCACCCAACACGGGAGGCGACAACGACGGGGTAGATACCGTCCACGGCTATGGTGGACGGCGCACACCTCGGGGAACGAACGCCCGGAGGGACGTGACGATGTTGGCCTGCCGACAAGGAGGAGAGCCGGATGGCGCGGATTGGTGAGAGCGGGGACCTCTTCAAGTGTTCCTTCTGCGGAAAGAGCCAGAAGCAGGTCAAGAAGCTCATCGCTGGCCCCGGGGTCTACATCTGTGATGAGTGCATCGATCTGTGCAACGAGATCATCGAGGAGGAGTTCTGCTCCTCTGAGGAGGTCGGTGGCCTCGACGAGTTGCCCCGTCCTCGTGAACTGTGTGAGTTCCTTGATGCGTGGGTGATTGGGCAGGAGGAGGCTAAGCGCACCCTCTCGGTGGCTGTCTACAACCATTACAAGCGAATTCAGTCCGAGGTCGACGTGCCGCACGCCCGCCGCGCCGAGGACGATGGGGTGGAGCTCGGCAAGTCGAATATCCTCATGCTCGGGCCGACGGGTTGCGGCAAGACCTATCTCGCCCAGACGATGGCTCGTCAGCTCAACGTTCCCTTCGCGATGGCTGATGCCACGGCTCTGACCGAGGCCGGCTACGTCGGTGAGGACGTCGAGAACATCCTGCTCAAACTGCTCCAGGCCGCTGACTTCGACGTCAAGCGTGCCGAGCGGGGAATCATCTACATCGACGAGATCGACAAGGTGGCTCGCAAGTCGGAGAACCCGTCGATCACTCGTGACGTCTCTGGTGAAGGAGTCCAGCAGGCTCTGCTGAAGATCCTCGAGGGGACGGTCGCCTCGGTGCCGCCCCAGGGCGGACGCAAGCATCCCCAGCAGGACTTCATCCAGATCGACACCACCAACATCCTCTTCATCGTGGGCGGCGCCTTCGCTGGTCTGGAAGACATCATCACGAAGCGGATCGGTACTCGTCCGCTCGGGTTCAACAACGATCCAGGAGTTCGCGACGCCATCGAAGGACCGGAGGCCTTGAGCCTGGCCTGCCCGGAGGACCTTCACGAGTTCGGGCTCATCCCGGAGTTCATCGGTCGTCTGCCCATGGTCACGGCCGTTCATCCGCTGGATCGCCACGCCTTGGTGCGTATCCTCACTGAACCGCGCAACGCCCTGACCCGTCAGTTCGAGAAGCTCTTCGAACTCGACGGCGTCGAGTTGACCTTCACTGACAGAGCCCTGGAAGCCATCGCCGACAAGGCCGTGGCCCGGGGGACCGGTGCTCGCGGTCTGCGAGCCATCATCGAGGAGACCCTCATGGACGTCATGTTCGACGTACCCTCCCGTGATGACGTCGCCCGTGTTGTCGTGACCCGCGAAGCCATCGAGGGGGAGGGGAAGTGCCAGTACCTGTCCTCACCGAGCTTGGCGCACGGGCGAGGACGGTTGTCGGCCTGACCTCAGTGCTCGTCGAGAACTTCGGCAAGCAGCTTGTCAGCCCGTTTCTGCAGGTTCGAGACGGACTTGCGGCGTTCCTTGCCGCGTTGCACCTTAACCAGCGGAATGCGGGATGCGATGTCGTTGGCCTCGTCGCGCCATTCCTGGGCCTTGGAGCTGGGCGAGCGGTCGGCATACTCCAGCACGCGATCCACGGTGAGCTGAACCCGTCCCAGCGCTGTCTTCGAGGTCGCCGACTTACGGGCCTTGTCGTAGCCTGATTTCGCCCATGCCTCGGCACGGCCGTCCGTGTTGATGGAATCCCACAGATCCTTGGCCAGCGGTGTTCCGGCGGCCATGGCCGTCTTGACGAGCTTCGACTTCGCGGACTTTCGCGTACCTGCCATGGGGTTACTCCTCCTGTTGCTCTCCTGACAAGACGGTACCCTGACACCTATGGCAACCGGATATCTGCGATACCCCGATGTCCACGGTGACCTCGTGGTTTTCACTGCTGACAACGACTTGTGGTTGGTCCCCGTCCTTGGAGGACGGGCAAGTCGGCTCACCAGCGATCACGTCATGGTCCGTAATCCTCGTTTCAGTCCGAACGGCACGAAGATTGCGTGGACCTCTTACCTGGGTCAGCGACCCGAAGTCTTCGTCATCGACCTGGCCACGGGCGACCAGCGTCGGCTGACCTGGCTGGGAGCTGCTCGCAACCTCGTGGTGGGATGGCAGGACGACGAGCACGTGGTGTTCTCGTCTCCGCATCAGACTAATGACGTCGGTCTGTCCTGGCTGTACACGGTCTCTCTGGACGGCCACGTCGAGCGTCTTGGATACGGGCCAGGAATGGACCTGGCCGTGAACGCGGACGGTGCTGTCGCCGTCGTCACCCCGAACTCCGGAGACTGCTCGCGCTGGAAGCGCTATCGGGGTGGCACGGCCGCCCAGATCTGGCTGCGTCCTGCTGGGGTGGGCAGCTTCCTGCGCGTGCTGCGGGACGGCAACGACGACCACGACGGTCGATACGCCGCCGCTGGACGTTACGGCGTTGGCTGGGTCGACGGTCGACTCCTCTTCAGTTCCGACATGAGTGAAGACGACTGCCCGCGCGCCCAGGCCCAGCTCTGGTCGGTCGACGGTCAGGGCCATGACCTGCGTCAGCACACCCATCACGGCGAGGATCAGGGTTACGTTCGCGACCCTCGTACTGATGGAAGGACGATCGTCTACCACGCTCACGGTGCGCTCTGGGCAATGACTGGCCTCGACGCCGAGCCTCAGCGTCTCGAGATCGATCTTGGTGTTGGAGCACCCCAGCGTGTTCCACTGGACCCCACCGACCGTCTGGAGGCCGTCGTCTCCGACCACGGCGGCGACGGATCCCTGCTGGAGTGGCGGGGAGCTGCCTACTTCCTCACCCACCGCTCCGGCCCGGCTCGAGCCCTTTCGGCAGCAGACGGGGTCAGGATCCGTGAACCGCGCGTTCTTGGCCAGACTGGTCAGGGGGTGTGGGCCAGCGACGTCGAGGGAGAGGACTGCCTCGAGATCGCCAATCTCGACGGCACCGGCGATGTCCATCGCGTGGCGCAGGGACAGATCGGTCGTGTACTGCACATGGCACCAGCCCCCGATGGTACGAAGGTCGCCCTCGTCAGCCATGACGGTCGCATCCTCATCGTCACCATGGCCGACGGTGCCGTCCGCCAGATTGCGAATTCCCCGGAGGGTGAGGCCAGCGGTCTGGTGTGGTCCCCGGACTCGCGCTATCTGGTGTGGCGTTCACCGGTTGCCTCCGGAGACGCCATGATCGGTCAGATTCGTTGCTGGGACGAACAGGGGATGGGGGAGTCCTTCGCCCTCACTCGCGGTGCCTTCGACGACTCATGCCCGGTCTTCACCGCCGACGGCAAGTACCTCGTCATGCTGTCGGCCCGCACCTTTGACCCGAACTACGACGGCCAGACCTTCGACCTGTCCTTCGGACACACGCAGCGTCCGTGGTTGGTTCCGCTGAGCGCCACCGAGGTGTCCCCCTTCGGTCCGTCCTCCCAGGGATGGCAGATCAGCGAGGTCCAGGACGCCAAGGCCAAGGCCACCGCTGAGGCTGGCAATGACGGCGACAAGACTCCCGAGGTCGTCTGCAACCTCACCGCTGATGGCTTCGAGGAGAGGATGGTGCCCTTCCCGGTGCCCTCGGGCTCCTATCGCGGACTGGCAGCGGTCAAGGATGGCCTGGTCTGGATCGAGATTGCCGATCGTGGTGGCGAACTCGGAGCTACTCGTGCCGGTGTCAGCGGGGAAGTCCCCAGCGACGTGTTGTGGCACTACAACCTCGTCAACCGTCATCTCGACAAGCTCTGCGAGCACGTCGACTCCTACTCGGTCTCCGGTGACGGGGAGCGTCTGGTGGTGCGTTACAAGGATGACGTCATCGTCGTTCCCTCCTCCCACAAGGTGGACGACGACGACCCGGCGTACATTCGCGTCGACCTGTCCCGGCTGCGTCGAACCATTGATCCGCGTGCCGAATGGCGTCAGATGTTCGACGAGAATGGCCGCCTGATGGCCAGCCACTACTGGCGTGAGGACATGAACGGCGTCGACTGGGACGGCGTGCTGAATCGGTACCGTCCGCTCGTTGATCTGTGCCATGTCGTCGACGACCTCCACGACATCCTGTGGGAGACCGTCGCGGAGCTCAACACCTCGCACTCCTACGTCTCTGCAGCGGGGGCTTCCGGTGATCCCGACATGCGTGCGGGTCTGCTGGGCGCTGATGTCAGCAGCGAAGGCGATGGGGCCAAGGTCGTTCGCGTCGTTCCCGGTGAGTCCTCGGACCCGCGCGCCTGGTCCCCGTTGCGGGCGGCTGGGGTCGCAGTGGCCGACGGTGACGTCGTCGTCGCGGTGGACGGCCGCAAGGTTGGCGTCGACGGCACCCTTGGCGAGCTCCTGGAGGGATCCGCCGGACGGGTCGTCGAGCTGACGATGTGCCGGGGCGAGGACCAGCGGCAGGTCGCCGTCGTGCCGATGGCCGACGAGGCCCCGCTGCGCTACCACGACTGGGTGGCGTCTCGTCGCCGCTATGTCGAGGAACACTCGGGCGGACGGCTCGGTTACCTGCACGTGCCGGACATGGTGTCCGACGGCTGGGCCGAGCTGCACCGTCAGATCAACGAGGCGACCAGCCATGAGGGCGTCATCGCCGACGTGAGGTTCAACCACGGTGGCCACACCTCCCAGCTGGTCGTCGAGAGGCTGGCTCGCAAGGTCGTCGGATGGGACTTCAGCCGTTGGTGCGAGAGTCCTACCACTTATCCGCAGAACGCGGTGCGCGGACCGATCGTCATGGTCACCAACCAGTGGGCGGGCTCCGACGGCGACATCGTCTCGGCCGTCACCCAGGCCATGGGGTACGCCACCGTCGTCGGGGAACGCTCCTGGGGAGGTGTCGTCGGGATCGATGGACGATTCGACCTCGTCGACGGCACCTCGGTGACCCAGCCGCGGTACGCCGGGTGGTATGGCGACTACGGGTGGGGCGTGGAGAACCACGGCGTTGACCCTGACATCGAGGCCGTCGTCTCGCCGGAGGATTGGGAGTCCGACCGCGACATCCAGCTCGACGCCGCCATCGACGTCTGCCTGTCCGAGCTGGGAGAGCATCCTGCCGCCACGGCGCCTGCGTTCCCGGCCCCGGTCTTCGGTCAGCCGCGGCAGGACTGACGCGCTCACGGGATCCTTCCGACGTCGGGGTCGTAGGAGCCTGCGGACGAATCACGTCAAGCGCCAATGAGAAGACCGACGGGCGAGGCCCGAAGACCCCGCCCGTCGGCTCACCTCGCTCGGTGCGTCTTAGCGTCGGGGCAAATGCACCACTGCGACCGAAGTCAGCAGGACCACCGCAGCCAGGGGCAGGCTGGCGTGGTCACCGGAGGCACCCGTGTGCGGCAGCGTGTCCGGCCTGCCGGCGGGGTGCCGCGGCACCTTCGGACGACCGGATTCGCCCGGGTGCCTCGTGGCCTCGGGGCGATCCCACGTTCCCGGGTGGCTGGGTGATGCCGAGTCACTCGGCTTGGCCGACGTCGGAGCCGTCGTGGGTGCCACTGTCGGAGTCGGGGTCACGGTGGGCACGGGTGTCACGGTCGGGGCCACCGGCCCCGAGCAGCTCGCCGAGAGCCGAATCTCCCCGGCTCCGCCGAACTGCGCCCCGTTCTGCGAGGAGGTCTCCACGAGCTTGACGAACGGACCGGGCACCGGCTTGGTGAACTCGACCACCTGCGGCGTCGTCACGTCGGCGAAGTCACCCGAGGCCACCGGGTCGCCCCACGTCTTGGCATCGCGGGAGGCGAACACCTGATACCCCTTGGCCCGGCCATTGGCGGCGTTCTGCCGCGCCGTGTATTCCAGCGCGTTGATCTGACAGGTCGTCCCCGTGGTGAGCGAGGCGGTCGGCCGGATGACGATGGAGTGCGGGTAGCTGTCGACGGTCGGGTCCCACTGGGTGTGCCAGTAGGTCGACGGATCGCCGTCGATGGCGGCTGCCGCCGGGCCGTTCGGTGCCGGCTCGGCGTCCCCGGTCTGCTCCGAGCTCGCCTCGACGAGCGTGAGGTCCGACCCACCGATCGGGTCCACGAGCGGGAAGTGCTCAGGGTCGATCGGGATTGACTCGGTGCTTTTCCCGGCCTTGCCAGCCAGGGTCCATGTCGCCTTGACCACGAGATTGCCGGGGTCCGCATTCCGCGGCACCTTGACCGTCCACGATGCGATGGCGTCATGCCCGGTCGAGACGTTCGAGGCTGCCGTGGTCACAGGCGTCACCGTCCATCCCCGCGGGCCAGTGAGGGCCAGACGCACGTCGGTCGCGGAGCCCTGCGACAGGGCCAGCGATCCGGTGACAGTGAGCTCGCGCATCGTCGGATCGGACGACGTCACCGCCTTCGAGGAGACCGAGAGGACCGGCTTCGCACCGAGGTCATCGACCCGGAACCGGTCGATGACCAGGTCACCCTGCACCTTGCTGCCCTGCTTGACGACCCCGAGGAAGGCGTTGTCACTGGCGGTGAACTCGGTGCTGAAGACCTTCGTCCCCGAGCCGGTGGTCCTCCCCGAGTGCCACCCGGCGCCGCGAGCCCGGGTGATCGGCACGGTACGGTCGGTGGTCGCCTTCCACGTCCCGCCGGTGGCCGAGTCGTGTCCGACGACCAGCGAGTAGTCGTCGTCGTAGGCGGTCTGGTAGTCGAAGCTCACCCGATAGGTGTGGCCCTTGGCCAGTGGGACGAGGCTCTGGGTGGTGCGCAGGATGAGTCCGCCATTCTCCTGGTGTGCCATGAGCGACCAGTGGCCGTCCAGGACGTTGTCGAGGTACTTCTGGCCCTGCGTGGCCGTGCGTGCCGAATCGTCGACGAGACCGTACCAACCCGACTGTGAGTACGGGGCGTGTCTTTCGGCGAGCTGGGTGCGAGCGTCGCCGCTCGCATTCGCCGACCCCGTGACGAACGGCCCGTAGCCGTCGTCGATGTGCTCGAAGTCCTCGTAGACGACGGTCGAGGCAGCTGGTGCCGGATCCTTGGGAATCGTGGTGGGGACGACGCGCAGGTCGTCGACAGAGACGATCGCCGAGCCCTCGCCCGCACGCACCGTGAGGGTCGCGGGCGCCCCGTTCGTGGAGAAGCGTACCGGCACCCGCTGGAAGTACGTGCCGACCTTCTCGTCGGAGGCGGTCGCGTTGGGCGCCGTTGAGGCGCCGATCGACGTCACCGCCTCACCCTTGCGCCCGCCCTGGTGACCGGCAGGAGCGATATCAGACCCGGACACCGACACCTCGACGTGACGTGTGGCACCCGGCTGGACCTGTACCCACGCCCAGGCGCTGTACGTCCCGGCAGGCAACGTGAGCTGTTGGGCCAGAGAGGACGCCCCGGTGCCGAGCTCAGCCTGGAAGTTGCCCCGGTCAGACTTCGTCACGTGGACCGACCCGCTCGTCCGGTAGGCCTTCGTCGTTCCCGAGAAGAACCCGGGATCGGCGATGTGACTGCCGGCTCCCCAGTTCGGGGTGGCGGCTTCCGGGACGGCCGAGGTCGGGTACAGGACGTACGCCGTGTCCGCCTCGGTGGCCGGTAGGGTGACCTTGCCGTCCGAGACGGGCAGGTCGGCGATCTTGACCCGGCCGGTGTCGGTGAGCTTGAACAGCGTGAGGCTGGACTGCGAGGCCCAGGCCTTCGTCAGCTGCCAAGTGGTGGCCTTGCCCGACGGGTTCCAGGAGTACAGCCGGTTCGAGCCGCCGTCCTTCCACGGCAGCAGATAGGTGCCGTCGTGGTAGACGACCGCCCCGTCAGTCGTGATCGTGCGGTCGGTGGGTATGGTCCGCCCGTCGATGGAATCCAGCGGTGAGGTGGCGACGGTGCCGTCAGCCAGCTTCACCTCGTGGTTGGACCAGCCCACGATGGGCGAGCGCTGCATGAACTTCGTCGGCAGGTTGCGCTGCCAAACATTGGCGATGAAGGCGTTGTAGTCGTTGTGGCCCGTCCAGCCCTCGAACTCGACGACGTTGGTGTTGCCGAGCATGGGGTCGGGATTCCACGTGTCACGGTAGGAGTTCTCGACGAACCGGATGAGCTGGGAGTTGAGGCCCTTGTTGTTGGACCCGCCGTAGTTCTCGTCATTGGCCCAGTGCGACCAGGTGCTCGAGCGGGGCATGGCGTCGGCCCACTCGGAGCCCTGACGCCACCCCTGCTTGGCCACCTCGGCCGCGAACCGGTCACCCTGCCAGCCGCGCGGGTAGTAGACGTCCCAGTACAGCCAGTTGAGGTTGCTGTCGGCCGGGAAGTCCTTGCGCAATTGCGTGAGCCGCTGGAGGACGGCACCGGTGGCCAGGTCCTTGGGGCTGTTCATGTAGTACGCCTGGTTCATCCAGCCCCAGGCTTTCTGCGGGGGCATCTGCAGCAGGTCGGGCCCGAAGGCCTTGGCCTCGGAGTACGACTCGGTGGCGTTGACGTGGATGCCGAAGGTGGCGTTCCACGACTTGCCCTGGTTCACCAGGGTGCGCAGGTCGGTGAGGCCGCCGGCCTTGCCGTTGTAATGGCCGGCGTAGTCGCCTTGGGCCGAGTCGTGCCCCTCGGCCTGGTAGCCCTTGAGCAGGACCTGCTGGCCGAGCCCGTCGGTGGCCAGGGAGATCCGCTTGACGTCGTCGAGGGTTCGCAGGAACGGGTGGGTCGCCTGGGAGACGATGTTGAACGGAATGTGCGCGATGACGTCGTTCGGCACATCGGCGGCCCCGACGATCGGCGCGAGGATGTGCCGGGTGGCGATGGCGCCGTCCTGCCAGTCGACGGTGCCGTCGGCATTGGCGTCGGCGGTGAGCCGGACCTGGATGGTGGGGTCGTCGTCGGGGCCGATCCCGGACCCGTCGTCATGGGTCGTCACCGCACCCGAGCGGTAGGTCCACTGGGCGGGGGAGACGGAGGCCACCGTCGTACCGGAGACATCCTTGACGGTGTGGACGAAGCGTGCGGTCGTGCCACCACCGTGAGGCACGGTGTTGTCGCCGATGGCGTTGGTCTCGAAGCCTGCTGCCAAGGTGGAGCTGTTGGCCGTGACCATCCACGCGCTGCCGGTTCCGGGGCTCGCCTTCGCCACGTCGATGACTTTGTCACCGGAGGTGTCGCGGCTCACCGAGATTCCGGCGGCGAGGATCCGGGACTTCGCGTCGGCGCCGGTGAGGCTCACGAGGTCGAGACCGGGGATGGCGATGCGATGCACGAGCTTGCCGGGGTCGACGATGTCGGTGAGCTTGTACGTGAGGGTGCCCTCGGCGACTGAGACGACCGCTGTGAGGTGGACGCCGCGCAGTCCCGGTACGGTGACCGGATAACTCGCCGAGTGCTTGTCGGCCGAGACAGTGGGTGCGCTGACCTTGACCTTCTGAACCTTTCCGTCGATGGTCATGGACGACAGCGCGCCGCCGTATCGGCCGACGAGGGTCCGACCGGCCAGGGAGTAGTCGATGACCTGGGGGAAGTCGGGTCGTAGACGCACCGACAGGGTGCCGTCACCGATCGACAGTGTCCCCTTGGGCACCTGGGGGGTGAGCGACGCCGCGGGGGTGGTCGGCGTCGCCGAGGAGGTCGAGGCGGTGAAGGCGTTGAACTCGGCGAGGGAGGCGACCTGTTCGGTGGGGGACGTGTCCGCCGAGCCGCTCGCTCCGCCCCAGGATGAGTCGTACTGCACCTTGACGCAGGTCGCCTTGGCCGGGTTGTCGAGGACGATCGACCGCACCTGGGCCTTGTTGGCGACGAGGCCGTCGAACTGGCCGGAGGTCACTGGGGAGGCGGTGCCGAAGGAGTCCTTGGTGCACTGCGGGGTGTTGACGGCGAACAGCTTGTACTCGTGGACGCGCCCCGACCCGTTCGACGATTGTCGCGGCGTGAGGTCGACCCTGGCCAGGTCGACCGCCTTGTCGGCGAGTTTGATGACGAACCAGTGCGGCGTCGGGGCCACCGTGTCCTTCCACTGGGTGTGCCAGTACGTCGAGTCGTCCCCGTCGAGCACGAGTCCGATCGGGCCGTTGGCGCCCTCACCGCTGTTCTCGACCGAGTCGGCCGCGACAGCGGTCATTGACGACTGGTCGATCCGCGTGTACTGAGGCGCACCCATGGCCGGAGCTGTCGTGATGGCGACGGCGGCGACCATGCCCACCGAGACCACGCCGGCGCCCAGCGCTCTCCTTCGTCGTGACTGTGACATCAGTGTCCTTCCCTCTGGTGGCGACGAGCGCATCGATGCGAGTCGTCCGAGGACAGTCTATGAACACGTGTACAACACGTGCGCAGAGGGTGAGGAAGTCACTCATGGGAAGTGCTCACGCTGAGAACGCTCACCGGCAATGTGCCTGCTCGAGGGCCGCGTATAGCGCACACCACCGACGTACTCCGGTCACCTGCGTGACCGGAGTACGGCATTGTGCCGGAGGGTTCTTCTGACGACGGCGAGGACCGCAGGAGCCCGCGGACGACGCCAGATCCGTCAACGTTTGGCCGGTACCTGTCCCAGCTTGGCGTCGAGGGTGATGGCCTCGCCGCCCTCGAGCCAGGTGAACTCCTCCGTCTTCGAGACGTGAGCGAGGTCCGACTCGACCGCCTGCAGATGGGCGATGACCGAAGCCGGAGCGGTGATGGTCGCGTGGAGGATCGGCGTGCGCATGGGCACCTTGTGAGTCGATTTCACGCCTCGCAGTTCGACGAGGGCGGCCGAGACGTCCTCGAGCAACTCCACGTCGCCGAGGCTCGGCAGCTCCTCGGCCAGCGGCCACGACGAGGTGTGCACCGAGCCCGTCTTCCACCAGCTCCACACCTCTTCGGTGACGAACGGCAGGAATGGGGCGAAGAGCCGCAGCAGCACGTCCAGGGCCAGCAGCAGGGCTGTCCGGGCGCTGGTGGCCCCGGTCGGGTCGTCGTCCCCTGAGTCGTAGGCTCGCTCCTTGACCAGCTCGAGGTAGTCGTCGCAGAAGGTCCAGAAGAACTGCTCGGAGGCCTCGAGGGCGGCGGTGTAGTTGAACTCCTCGAAGCTGGCGGTGGCCTGTTCCACCAGGGTGCGCAGCTGCGACAGCATCGCCAGGTCGGCTGGGTTCGTCACAGCGGTGACGTCTCCACCCTCACCGAAGCCCAGGACGAACTTCGAGGCGTTGAGGATCTTCATGGCCAGGCGGCGTCCGACCTTCATTTGGGCCTTGTCGAAGGGGGAGTCCATACCGGGCCGGGCCATGGCAGCACGCCAGCGCACGGCGTCGGCACCGAACTCCTCAATGATCTCGGTCGGGACGACGGTGTTGCCCTTCGACTTCGACATCTTCTTACGGTCGGGGTCGGTGACGAAGCCAGAGATGGCGGCACGCTTCCACGGCAGCACACCGTTCTCCAGATGCGCGCGCACCACACGGGAGAACACCCAGGTACGAATGATGTCGTGAGCCTCGGGCGCGAAGTCCATCGGGAAGGTCTTGGCGAACAGGTCGGCGTCGCGCTCCCAGCCAGTGACGATTTGGGGGGTCAGGGACGAGGTGGCCCAGGTGTCCATGACGTCCGGGTCCCCGATGAAGCCGCCAGCAACGCCACGCTGGGACTCCTCGTAGCCGGCCGGTGCCTGGGAGGCCGGGTCGACTGGCAGGGCCGACTCCTCGGGCAACAGCGGGTGGTCGTAGTCGGGCTCGCCGTCGGCGTCCAGCGGGTACCAGACCGGGAAGGGAACGCCGAAGAAACGCTGACGGCTGATGAGCCAGTCGCCGTTGAGGCCTTCGACCCAGTTCTCGTACCGGTGACGCATGTGCTCGGGCACCCACTCGAGTTCCTGGCCACGCTCCAGCAGTGCCTCGCGCAGATCGGCGTCACGTCCGCCGTTGCGGATGTACCACTGACGGGTACCGATGATCTCCAGCGGCTTGTCGCCCTTCTCGTAGAAGTTCGCCTTGCGCTGGGTGGGCTTGGGCTCACCGTCCATCTCGCCAGACTCCACCAGGGCCTCGACGACGAGCTTGCGGGCGGTGAAGGTGGTTTTGCCGGCAATGGCCTCGTACCTGTCGGCGGAGCCGGCGTCGATGATCCACTGCGGGGTCTCACCGAGGACACGTCCGTCGCGACCAATGATGGTACGAGTCGGCAGCTGCAGCTCGCGCCACCAGGCGACGTCAGTGAGGTCACCGAAGGTACAGCACATGGCGATACCGGCGCCCTTGTCCATCTCGGCGGCGGTGTGAGCCAGGACCGGGACCTCGACCCCGTACAGCGGAGTGGTGACGGTGGTGCCGAAGAGGTGCTGGTACCGCTCGTCGTCCGGATGAGCGATGAGGGCGCAGCAGGCGGCCAGCAACTCCGGACGGGTCGTCTCGATGAAGACGTCACCATGACCGTCGGTGCGGTGGAAGGCGAGCCTATGGTAGGCGCCGGGGTAGTCGCGGGCCTCGAGCTCGGCCTGGGCGACGGCCGTGGAGAAGGTGACGTCCCACAGGGTGGGGGCGTCGTTCATGTACGCCTCGCCGCGCGACAGGTTGCGCAGGAAGGCCAACTGGGCGATCCGCTGGGACTCCGGGGAGATCGTCGTGTAGAGCTGGTTCCAGTCCACCGACAGGCCGACCGAACGCCACAGGTCCTGGAAGGTCTTCTCGTCGACGGCAGTCAGCTCGACGCACAGCTCGACGAAGTTCCGACGGCTGATCGCGACCTGGTGCTTGGGGTCGGGCTTGGCCGGCGGAGTGAAGTCCGGGTCATAGGGGAGCGAGGGATCGCAGCGCACACCGTAGTAGTTCTGTACGCGTCGCTCGGTCGGAAGACCGTTGTCGTCCCAACCCATCGGGTAGAAGACCTTCTTACCGCGCATCCGCTGGTAGCGGGCGACGGTGTCGGTGTGGGTGTAGGAGAAGACGTGCCCCGGGTGCAGGTGTCCCGAGACGGTGGGAGGCGGGGTGTCGATCGAGAACACCTGGTCACGGGAGTCCACCGAGGTGGCGGCGAAGGCGTAAAGCTGCTGGTCCTCCCAGACCTGACCCCACTTGTCCTCGAGGCCCTCGAGGACCGGCTTGTCAGGTACGACGCCACGCGCCGGGGACGTAGCGGATGAGGGCGCAGAGGTCTGTGAGGTCATGTTCCAAACTCTAATGTTCGACTCGGACAGGTTGCCAGGCGAGCGGCGTTCGCCAACCGCCCGGATTTGGGTTGATCAACAGGCCGCTGGGAGCCAGCGGCCGGTCACAATCAGTGGGCCTTCTTGATGGCCTTGAGGAGTTCGTCGGCAGAGGGGGCGGCCTGGAAATCTCCCCAGCCCTCCCACGGCTTGCCGTCAACGAGGAAGGTCGGGGTACCAGCGCTGCCGAACTTCTGTAGCTCCTGAAGACCCTGGTCATTGCCATTCTTGACGAATTGCTCGGTCTGCTTGTTGTCGTAGACCCGCTGGAAGGTCGTCAGATCCTTGCCAGTGATCCCGGCCTCAGAGGCGAATTCCTTGCGCAGCTGCTCATCGGTGTAGCCGGCGCCCTCCTCCTTGGGCTGATGGGAGTAGACGACGTCGTGGTAGGCCTCGTACTTACCGACGACATCGGCCGCAGCCGCCGCCATCGCGGCGCGGGACGAGGAGTCGTTGCGCAGGTTGCGATCCAGGAAGGTCAGGGTGTGGTACTGCAGCTTGATCTCGCCCTTGGAGGACAGATCATTGAGCGGCTTGCTGAGCAGATCCTCGGCTCCCTTGCAGGCCGGGCACTGGTAGTCCTGGAAGACCGTCACCGTCGGAACGCCGCCCTTCGCCTTGTCCTTGTTCAAGGTGTAGACGCCGTCCTTGGTGGCTGAGGGAGGAGTGATCTGGCCGGTGGTCGGCACGTCGTCGGACTTGTGGTTGAGCCCAAGGACGACAGCGACGACGACGGCCGCCACAATGACGACTCCAGCAATGACGCCGATGATCCGACGACGTTTCTTCGCTGATTCCTGGGCCTCTTGCTGGGCGCGCAGGGCATCCCGCTTCGAGGTGCTGGCGGTTGACTTCTTGTCAGCCATCGGTTGAGGTCCCCTCATGCAATCAATGATGTGTCGCACATGATGGTAGCCGGTCGGTCAACCACCGCCGTATCCCTCTCGCGTATCAGCTGTTGATCCAGCGGTCCACGCACAGGGCGGTGCGGGGGCGCACGACCAGCCAGACGCCGCACAGCGCAAGGCCGAGATCACGCAGGATGTCCAGGGCATAGGTGCGCTGGGTGTGGGCCCAGCTGCGTTCGACGGGCCCACCGTTTCCGAAGCAACCGCAGTCCAGGGAGATGTGACGAGCCCACACCGACGAGATACCGATGATGAAGACGACCATGGCCAGGGTCCCGAGCAGGCCGGACCACCGCGTCGCAATGCCGAACACAAGCATCAGACCGACGATGATCTCCAGAATTGGCATCGCCCAGCCGACGACCGGGGCGAAGTCCCACGGAACGATCTGGTAGGTGCGTACGGACCAGGTGGTCGAGTCGATGTCGGTCGCCTTGATGATTCCGGCCACCAGGAGGGTGCCACCGAGGATGATCCGGGCCAGAAAGCCCACCCAGTCACGTACCTTGGCGGATCGCGACGACGGCTGAGAATCCATGGCTGCCATCCTAGTTGGGTTCCCCGGCCGCGATCTGTGGGTCATCCGCCCTGCGGACGGCGAATTGCCGTCGGCGTGGGCGATCAGATGTCCGCATTGGCGCCGAGATCACTTGGCCGCGTCAATGGCCTTGAGGAGCTCGTCGGGAGTGGTGTTGTTGCCGAGCTGCTTCCACCCCTCCCACAGCTTGTCGTTAACCGCGAAGGCCGGGGTGCTATCAGCATCGAGATCTTGCATCTTGCGAAGACCGTTGTCGTTGGCCTCGGTGACGAACTGCTCGGTCTGACGGGTGTCATAGATGTGCTGGAACTTGGTGAGGTTCTCCCTTGTAATTCCGGCTTCGGCGGCGAACTTCGTGCGCAACTGCTCATCGGTGTAGCCGGCGCCCTCCTTCTTGGGCTGGTGGGAGTAGACGACGTCGTGGTAGGCCTCGTACTTACCGACGACGTCAGCTGCGGCGGCTGCCATAGCAGCGCGCTGAGAGTTCTCACCCTCGATGTTCTGATCGAGGAAGGCCATGGTGTGGTACTGGAGCCTGATCTCTCCCCTGGTGGACAGCTCGTTGAACTGCTTGCCCAACGCGTCCTCAACAGCCTTGCATCCGGGGCACTGGTAGTCCTGGTAGACCGTCACGGTGGGAGCGCCCTTCTTCACCTTGTCCGGGTTGAGGGTGTACACGCCGGTCTTGGTGGCCGAGGGTGGGGTGATCTGTGTTGACGAGGCGCTGCTGTCGGACTTGTGGTTGATGCCGAGGACGACGGCGAGGATGATGGCTGCCACGACGACGACCCCGATGATGACGGCGACAACCCGGCGACGTTTCTGCGCGGCCGCCTGAGCTTCCTGCTGAGCTCGCAGCGCAGCGCGTCTCGACGTGGTTGTCGTCGTCTTCTTGTTCGGCATCGGTTCGGGGTCCTCTCATGGCCAGCTGACACCCTCCATCGTAACCAGGCCTCCCAGCGGCTCCCACCGGGGTGTTTGTCGGGGTCGTCCCGGGTACAGGGCCAGCCAGGTGGGCGTCGGCGTCAGAGCGAGCAGTTGTAACGCGGCAACCCGATCGAGGCGTCGTGGTTGACCATCCAACTCGTCTCGATCGTGCCGTTGGCCCAGGTGGCTGGCAGGGAGGCATCCCCGGCGAAGACCTTCTGGACGGCGTCTGCCTTCTCCGACCCGCTGACGAGGAACCACACCCGCTTCGAACGATTGATGACCGGCATCGTCACCGAGAGGCGATCCGGCGGGGGCTTGGGAGCATCCGTGACGCCGACAGCCAGTGCGGTCGTCGTGGGATTGAAGGAAGGATGACCCGGGAAGAGTGATGCGATGTGGCCGTCCGGGCCCATTCCGAGCAGACAGATATCGAAGACCACGTCGCTGAGTTCCTGGGCGTAGGAGTAGGCGGCCTCGTCGGGATCGGCCTTGCCATCGGCAGCCGGCATGACGTGGGTCTTCGAGGGGTCCAGCCGGATGGCAGCCGACAGCAGCGGCAGGGCCTGCAGGGAGTTGCGGTCCGGGTGGCCGGTGGGAACGAACCGGTCATCACCCCACCACACGTGTAATTGGTCCGGGCGGATCTGGGCGCACTCGGGAACATCGCCCATCGCGGCGTAGACGGCATTGGCGATCCGTCCGCCGGTCAGGCACAGGTCGATACGTTCCTGGTCGGCCTGCACCTTGACGATGGTCTGGACGAGGCGGTGGGCAACGCCTTCAGCCAGTCCTTGGGCGGACCGGTATCGCATGAGTCGTCGGTTCGTCATCATTCATCCCCCTCACCCGTCGACGAGACACGGCCGGCTCCGTCGTGAACCTCAGCCATGACAGCGGTGAAGACCTCATCGGAATCCAGGCGGCGAAGCTCCTCGCCGATGAGCATCTGGACCTCCCGGCGGTCCAGGGCCACACCACGAGCAGGTTCACCCGGTATCCGGTAGACGGCATACCGACCGCTGCGGCGTCGAATCTCGATGTCGCCGCCGGAGGTCGACATGACGATGGCCGAGATTCCGGGGGCATCCGTGGACACCCTCTCCACCGGAACACCGAGCCGGAGCCCCAACCAGGCTGTCAGCAGCATGGCCGGTGCGTTATCGACGGCCGATTCCACCCGGGCAGCCCTGACGGTGGCGGGATGCTGATCCAGAGCAGCGGCAGCCAGCGCCCGCCATCCCGTCGTGCGAGGCCAGCAGAGGTCAGAATCGCCTGGCGACAGATGGGCGGCACGTCGTGCCAGCGTCCTGCAGGGATCCTTGTCAGCGGCCGAATCAGTGATGCGGCGGTCAGCCAGGGCCCCGATGGGATCAGCGGCGAGATCGTCGGGACCCGAGAAGGGCCACCAGGCGATGACGGGGGAGTCCGGTAACAACAGCGGAAGGATGACCGAGGCCGGTCGCTTGGCCATGGCTCCGGAGAACCGCAGCACGATGACCTCGCCGGGAGTTCCCTCGCCAGCGTGTACCTCGGCGTCGAGCTTGTCCTTGCGGGAACGGGTCGTGACCACCATGAGAAGACGCGACGGGTGCTGACGAGCAGCGTCTCGGGCAGCATCGAAAGCGGCGTCGAAGTCGGAGGAATCACAGACACAGATGAGGGTGTGAACCAATCCGGAACCGGACCCGACGGTGCGACGGGCCTCCACGATGGCGGCGCCGATCTTCGACGCGGTGGTGTCGTTGAGTGTGACGATCATGTCTCCTCCTCAGGGTCTGCGCCAGACGAAGCCGTCCCGGGCGATCATCTCGTCAGCCTCGGAAGGACCCCAGCTGCCGGACGGATAGTCGCACGGGGGAGTGTCGGACTCTGCCCAGAAGTCGAGCACCGGATCGAGGATCTTCCACGCCAATTCGACCTCCTCGTGCTGGGGGAACAGCGGTGGATCGCCCAGCAGGACGTCGAGGATGAGCCGTTCGTAAGCCTCTGGGCTTGCCTCCGTAAAGGAAGATCCGTAGGCGAAGTCCATCGTGACGTCGCGGATCTCCATCTGGGTGCTCGGCACCTTCGCGCCGAAGCGCAGGGTGACTCCTTCATCGGGCTGAATACGCAGGACGACAGCGTTGGTACCCAGGGCCGCGGTGTCGGAGAACGGCAGGTGTGGGGCTCGTTGCAGGTTGAGGGCTACCTCGGTGACCCGTCGCGGCATCCGCTTGGCGGTGCGCAGGTAGAACGGCACTCCTGCCCACCGACGGTTGTCGATGGTCAGCCGGACGGCTGCGTAGGTCTCGGTGCGGGAGTGCGGATCGACGCCGTCCTCCTCGAGGTAGCCGCGTACCCGTTCTCCTCCCTGACTACCGGCAACGTACTGCCCGCGGCAGGTCTGGGTGGCCATGTCTTCAGGGGGCTGGATGGCGGCCAGGACCTTGGTCTTCTCGGCACACAGCTGCTCGGCGTCGAAGCTCGTCGGCTCCTCCATGGCGGTCAGGGCCATGAGCTGTAGCAGGTGGTTCTGGATGACGTCGCGGGCAGCACCGATGCCGTCGTAGTACCCCGCTCGTCCCGCAATGCCGATGTCCTCAGCCATGGTGATCTGGACATGGGAGACGTAATGGTTGTTCCAGATGGGCTCGAAAATCTGGTTGGCGAACCGGAACGCCATGATGTTCTGGACGGTTTCCTTGCCCAGGTAGTGGTCGATGCGGAAGACCGACTCCGGGCTGAACGCGCTTCCGACGATCTCGTCGAGGTCTCGCGCGCTTTCCAGGTCATGGCCGAAGGGCTTCTCGATGACGACCCTGCTCCAATGGGAGGAGTCGTGGCCGGTCATGCCGTGGCGCTTGAGCTGGCTCACCACGGACTCGAAGGACTTCGGCGGGATCGACAGGTAGAAGGCATGGTTGCCGCCCGTTCCGCGTTCCTCGTCGAGTTCGCGGATCGTGCCTGCCAGTCGCTCGAAGGCTTCGTTGTCGTCGAATTCGCCGCGAACGAACCGGATTCCCTCGAGCAGTTGTTCCCACACCTCCTCGCGGAAGGGGGTACGAGCGTGCTCGGCCACCGCGTCATGAACGACCTTGGCGAAGTCCTCGTCCTCCCAGTCGCGTCGGGCGAATCCCACCAGCCCGAACCCTGGTGGTAGCAGGCCGCGGTTGGCCAGGTCGTACACGGCCGGCATGAGCTTCTTGCGTGAGAGGTCGCCGGTGACACCGAACATCACCAAGACGCACGGGCCTGCCACGCGGGGCAACCTGCGGTCGGCTGGATCGCGTAACGGATTGATGCGATCGCCGCGCAGCCTACTGGTCGCTCTGGTGGTGCTTCCTGAAGCGTCTCGACCCGCCACCTCACCCGTCCTTCCGAAACCGGTTGTCATGTTGCGGAACTGAGGTTCCACCAGCCCAACGGTAGTCGGTCGAGCTGTCCGGCTGGTTACCGTGTTCAGCGACAGGCGGACGGACATGTCCCGTTGCCGCACTCGACGATGAGGACATCCGGGGCAGGAGAGCCTAAAATTGTGAGGACGACCTTTCGCGGCACACCCTGTCTCACGGGTGTACCACGCCCAGAGGCGGCCTCAGCACATCTTCCGATTTCGAAGGACACCGTGAGCAACCAGACGACGCACGTGGCGACGGCGCCAGCCTCGCAGCGTCCCGACCCTGTCGAGACGAAGGTGGAGCAGACGCAGGAACGTACCCGACTGTCGGCCCGTGACGTCGTGGGTGCTTACATCTCCTTGACCAAGCCACGCATCATTGAGCTGCTTCTGGTGACGACCCTGCCAGTGATGTTCCTGGCGTCCCACGGGTTGCCCAAGCTCGAGCTGGCTGTCGCGACGATGCTTGGTGGTTTGCTTGCTGCGGCGAGCGCAAACGTCTTCAACTGCGTCATTGACGCCGACATTGACGAGAAGATGCGCCGGACCCGGCGTCGCCCCCTGCCGCGCCATCAGGTGCCGCGCCGGAGTGCCTTGATCTACGGAGTGGTCCTCGGTGTCGTGGCCACCCTCGTGTTGGGATTCGGCACGAACTGGTTGTCGGCCGTCCTGGCTCTGGTTGCCAACCTCTTCTACGTCTTCGTCTACTCGATGCTCCTCAAACGTCGTACCTGGCAGAACACGATCTGGGGTGGTATCGCTGGATGCTTCCCGCCCCTCATCGGCTGGACAGCCGTCACCGGACATCTCGGCTGGGAGCCCCTCGTCCTCTTCCTCATCATCTTCTTCTGGACACCGCCGCACACCTGGGCATTGTCCTTCCGCTACCGTGAGGACTACCAAGCAGCCGGTGTGCCGATGCTCCCGGTCGTCAAGGGGGCACCAGCGGTCGCCATCCAGGTTCTCGTCTACACCGTCGCCACCGTTGCGATTTCCCTGGTGTTGTGGCCGGTGGCCCAGATGGGGTGGATCTACGGCGTCGTCGCAGTACTCGCAGGGGCGATCTTCATCCTCGAGGCCATCCAGTTGCTGCGTCGTGCCAACGCTGGTCTACGTGACGCTCTGTTGAAGCCGATGCGGCTGTTCCACTGGTCGAACACCTATCTGTCCCTGCTCTTCCTGGCCATTGCGATCGATCCGCTCATCCATCTGTGACGGTCAAGGTCCTCAATTGGCCTTCCCACGAGGCCATCGACGAGTACAGGAGCCGTCGGGGCCGGTGGCGTGGCATGGGAGCGTGATGGCATCCACTCAGGATCCGAGCCTCGCTCCGGCCACCACCGAGAGGAGCATATTTCGGCACCGCCGTGCCACTGCATCCGGTAGCGTCGGATTAAGCAACGTGGCTGTGACAGCGCGTGAACATATGACCCGAGGAGTATTTATGACCACCATGTCAACCATCCGATCGGCTCTGGGCACGAAGGTCGACCAGGCAGCCAAGTTGCTTGCCGACGGCTACTTGTTCCAGGAGAGGCTGCGGGCGTCGAAGGACCGTAAGGCCGGGGACGGATGCCCCATTGATTTCACCTTCATGGGCAAGCCGGCCACCTTGGTCCGTGGCAGCAAGGGAGTTGACCTCTTTTACAACGCCAAGCGCATGATGCGCGAGGAGGCCATGCCTCTTCCCGTGCGCGGCCCCCTCTTCGGAGCTGGAGCTATTCACGGCACTGACGATGAGGTGCATCAGGCTCGTAAGGACAACTTCATCAAGGTGGTCTACGACGATGCTCAGGTCGAGCGGTTCAAACCACTCATCGAGGACGAGATGCGCAAGATGGTTGAGACCTGGGGCCGTCGTGAGGGCAACGTCTACGACGACACCGTGGTGGCTTACGGTCGTGCCGTCCTCAAGTGGGCCGGAGTTCCCGGCAGCGACGTCGACCTCGACCCGTGGGCCAAGCGCCTCGGTCAGATCGTCGAGGGATTCGGTCACATGCCTGCCGGACACACGCTGGCCTGGGTGAACCGTGCCCGTTGTGACAAGTGGGCTGCCGGTCTCATCGAGAAGCAGCGCAGCGGCCAGATCAACGCGCCCGAGGGTTCGGCCCTGTGCGAGTGGGCTTGCTACCGCGGCACGGACGGCAAACTCCTCGACGCCAAGCTGGCCGGAATCGAGCTGCAGAACTCCACCCGTCCCGCGATCGCCGTGAGCCGGTTTGCCGCCTTCGCCGCCCGGTTCCTCGTCCTCTACCCCCAGTACCGCGAGGACATTGCTCGCGAGGTGGAGACCTCGGGAACCCTCGTGGACAACGAGCACGCCATTGCCTTCGCTCAGGAAGTACGCCGTCTCAGCCCCTTCGTGCCGATGCTGCCGGCCTTCGCCCGTGAGGACTTTGAGTGGGAAGGCCACCAGATCAAGGAAGGTCAGCGAGTCATCATCGACATACTCGGCACGAACACCGACCCGAGTGAGTGGGAGGAGCCGCTGCGCTTCAAGCCGGAGCGTTTCCTGGGTGTCGAGGACGCCGAGGCCATCAAGGCCTTCATCCCGCAGGGTGGTGGAGACGTCGCCACCGGTCACCGCTGCCCAGGGGAGAAGGTCGCTGTCACGGAGCTGGCTGCCACCGTCTCGGCCCTGTGCCAGCCGGGAATCAACATCGATCCGGGTGACCTGGATTACGATCCCACGATGATGCCGACGAGGCCGCGCAGTGGTGGCCGCGTGCAGAAGGACTGACGCCGAGCACGCTTGGTCGTTCGACGGGCACAGACTTGTAGTCGCACAGACAAACATGGCGGGCGGGCCAGGGAACACTCCTTGGCCCGCCCGCCGTCGTCATGAGTCGTCAGGACCGCTTGAGTACCGGGGAAGGGGTCGGACGCACGCTGCACCACAGGGCCCCAACCGCCGCTGCTGACAGCGCGACGCCCACCATGTGCCAGATGACCAGCCACGGGTCGAGATGGGTGAAGTACTGGGAGTATCCGATGATGGCCTGGTAGATCTCGACAGCCACCAAGGCAATGCTCCAGCGACGCATCATGGCCAGATGGCGGGTGCTAGCGACGGCCAGGCAGGCGATCGTCAGGGCGACGGTGATCCACACTGAGATGCCATGCAGTCGTGCCACAGCCTCAATGTCGAACCCGGTCCGTGCCGAGCCGGAGTCCCCGGCGTTGGGACCAGATCCGGTTACCACTGTTCCCAGCCACATCACGACGCACATCATTGCCACGGTGGCGCGCACCAACCCCATCGTTAGTCCGTCGACGGCCTCGCTCGAATGAGGTCCGGTCAACCAGATCATCTTGACGTCAACGAGGCCGATCGCCACCGACAACAGTAGGTGCAGCGCCACGACGAACGGGTTGAGCTCGAGGAGTACCGAGATCCCGCCAATGACAGCCTGCAGAGCGATGGACACCAGGTTGATCCATGCCAAGGCCATGAGCTGGGCCGTGACGCGGACCCGGTAGCAGCGGACGAGCAGGCCGATCGCCACCGCCACCAGGACGAAGGTCAGCAGGCGGTTGCCGAACTCGACGTAGGAGTGGATCCCCATCGCCTCATGGGGGGTGAACGTCCCGGCGGTGCAATGGGGCCAGGTGTTGCATCCCAGTCCTGAACCGGTTAGGCGTACCACCGCACCGGTGACGATGATGCCCATGTTGGTGACGAGGGCAGCGATGCACCAGCCGTACAAACGGCCATCTCGGGAGGTCATGAGATCCACCTGAACACCTTTCGTGCCAGCAGGCCAAGCAGAATCGCCCAGATCAGCAGACTTGCCAGTGGCGACCAGAGAGTCTGTCCGGCGCCCCAGGCTCGCAGGGACTCCCCGAGCGCAGTGGTTGGCAGGACGGCGATGATGGGGCGAATGGCCTTCGGGTAATCGGCCAGTGGCCACAGGATGGCGCCTGCGACCAGACCGACGATGTAGATCAGATTGGCCAACCCGAGGGTGACCTCGGCCTTGAGAGAACCAGCCATTGCCAGGGCCAGGAAACCGAACGCCAGCATGGCAAGGATGACGTTCCCGAGGGCTGGCAACCAGGCCAGAGCTGACCCGTGGGGATGCCATCCCAGTGTCGAGGAGACGATGACGAGCAAGATCACCTGGACCAGGCTGATGACGGAGTAAGCCATGGCCTTGCCGGCCAGCAGGCCCGATCTCCCCAGGGGAGTGGCGGACAGACGCTCCAGCACGCCGTACCTGCGTTCGAATCCGGTCATGATGGCCTGGGACGTGAAGCAGGTCGACCAGATGGCCAGTGCAAGAACCGACGGAGCCAGCAGGTCCATCGTCAGTCCGACTCGGTCGCCGAGAAATCGTCCTGCGACGAGGATCCCGATGGGGATGACGAGGGCCAGCAGCAGCTGTTCACCATTGCGCATCACGAGGCGAATCTCGGTACGGGCATGATTGCGGATCCGCGCAGCCGCCGGTGCCGCTTGCGGTGCGGGGTGAAGGTCTAGTGTCGTCACGTCAGTTCCTCCCCGCCGCGCGGTCACTGGTGTGTGTCAGGAAGACGTCTTCCAGACTCGCCTCAACGGTGAGCTCCGGCACCGTCCCGTGGACGGCGACCTTTCCCCGATCGACGATCCAGACGTGGTCGGCCAGCCGCTGGGCCTCGTCCATGGCATGGGTGGTGAGGACGACGGAGACCCCGTCGTGTCGCATCTGCTCGATGATGTCCCAGGTGTGGTGACGCGCGTGGGGATCCATTCCCGACGTCGGCTCATCGAGGAAGACCAGCTGGGGACGTCCTATCAGGGCGGCAGCGAGGTTGACGGCCTGCTGCTGACCACCGGAGAGACGTCGGTATGTGGTGCGCACGAAGGGCGTGATCGCCAGGGCGTCGATGAGGAGATCGGGATCGATCGGGTCGGCATGCAGACCTGCCATGTACTGCAGCAGCTCACCGGCCCGAATACCGCTCCAGGCGCCCGCGCTTTGCGGCATGAGACCAGTGGCGGCGGTGGCCTCGGAGCTGCCCGGGGCGTGGCCGAGGACGTCGATACGCCCGGAGTCGGGGGAGACGAGAGAGGTGCAGCAGCGCATCATCGTCGTCTTGCCCGCACCATTGGGGCCCAGCACAGCGGTGATGGCGCCGGTGGCGGCGGACAGACTCAGCCCGTCGAGGGCCTTGACACGACCAAAGGTGACCCTCACGTCGTCGAGAATCAGAGCTTCTCTCGGAGCGTGAGGGTCACCACTCGGGGTCAAAGGGGTTCCTGGCACGACGACCAGTGTAGAACCCTTCCATCAGTCACAGCCCGCTGCCAGCCTCCTTGGCGACGTCGTCGTACTCGTCGTTGCCGCCGGCTGAGTCAATCCGCATGCCGTAGAAGGAGCGGTAGACGAAGAAGCAGGCGATGAGGAAGAACACCGCAGCGAGGATGTAGGTGAGCGGTCCGGCACCGATCGACACTGCCAGCTCGACGGCCAGCAGACCGAAAAGGGTTGTGAACTTGATGACCGGGTTCAGGGCCACCGAGGAGGTGTCCTTGAACGGGTCACCGACGGTGTCACCAACCACGGAGGCATCATGCAACTCGGTGCCCTTGGCGTCCAGGTCAACCTCGACGATCTTCTTCGCGTTGTCCCAAGCGCCGCCTGCGTTGGCCATGAAGATGGCTTGGTACAGGCCGAAGATAGCGATCGAGATCAGATACCCGATGAAGAAGTACGGATCGACGAAGGCGAATCCCAGGGCTGCGAAGAACACGCCCAGGAAGATGTTCAGCATGCCCTTCTGGGCGTACTCGGTGCAGATCTGGACGACCTTCTTGGAATCCTCGGTGGAGGCCTTCGTGGCGTTCTCGTCAAGCTGCATGTTGTTCTTGATGAACTCGACGGCTCGGTAGGCACCGGTCGTCACGGCCTGCATCGAGGCTCCGGAGAACCAGTAGATGATGGCACCACCGGCGATCATGCCGAGCAGGAACGGCGCGTGGGTCAGGCCGAGCTTGTTGACCTCGGCAGCATTCGACAGGCCCTCGGTGAGCATCATGATGATCGAGAAGATCATCGTGGTGGCGCCGACGACGGCAGTCCCGATGAGTACCGGCTTGGCCGTGGCCTTGAAGGTGTTGCCAGCGCCATCCTGGGCTTCCAGGATGTGCTTGGCGACGTCCCACCGGGGTGCGAATCCGTACTGCTTCTCGATGTCTTCGGAGACGTTCGGGATCTCCTCGATGGTCGACAACTCGTAGACGCTCTGGGCGTTGTCAGTGACCGGGCCGTAGGAGTCGACGGCGATCGTCACCGCGCCCATGCCAAGGAAGCCGAAGGCCACCAAGCCGAAGGCGAAGACAGCCCACTTGACCTCGCTCATGGCTCCCATGTCGCCCAGACCGGAGCCGGTGCCGGAGACGAGGAAGGAGACACCCATGAGAGCGACGATGATGATGCCCAACCAGAATCCGGAGAAATTACCGGCAACCAGACCGGACAGGATGTCCAGGGAGGCGCCGCCTTCGCGCGCACTCGTGACGACCTCACGCACGTGACGGGAATTCGTCGAGGTGAAGGCCTTGACGAGCTCCGGGATGAGAGCGCCGGCCAAGGTGCCGCAGGAGATGATGATGGACAGCTTCCACCACATCGTCCCGTCGCCCATCGAGCCGAGCATCCACCAAGTGGTGATGACGGTCAGCAGAATCGACATCACCGAGGTGATCCAGACCAAGGAGCTCAGCGGCTTCTCGAAATCCATCTCGGTGACCTTGCCGTAACGGGCCTTGGCGACCGCGTTGTTGATGAGGTACGAAACGAAGGAGGCGATCAGCATGACGACGCGTACCACGAAGATCCACACCAGCAGCTGGACCTGCTCGGTCTGGTCCGGGACGGCTCCCAGCACGAAGGTGATGAGGGCGACGCCGGTGACGCCGTAGGTCTCGAATCCATCAGCGGAGGGGCCAACCGAGTCACCCGCGTTGTCACCGGTGCAGTCAGCGATGACGCCGGGGTTACGGGCGTCGTCCTCCTTAATGTGGAAGGCGATCTTCATGAGATCGGCGCCGACGTCAGCAATCTTGGTGAAGATCCCGCCGGCGATACGCAGGCAGGCGGCTCCGAGGGACTCACCAACGGCGAATCCGATGAAGCACGGGCCGGCGAGGTCACCGGGCAGCACCAGCATGATGAAGAGCATGAGGGTCAGCTCGACGCTGATGAGGACCATGCCGATGCTCATGCCGGAACGCATCGGGATGTCGAAGGTTTCCCATGGGGAGCCACGCAGCGAGGCGTGGGCAGTACGGGAATTGGCAAAGGTGTTGACGCGAATGCCGTACCAGGCGACTCCGAACGATCCTGCCATGCCGATGAGGCTGAACAGCAGGATGATGAGCACCTTGGCGCCCATATGTTCCAGGAACAGGAAGTACACGACGATAACTGCCGCGATGAAGGCCCACAGCAGCATGAGGAACTTGGCCTGCTGTTTGAGGTAGGTCTTGCAGGTTTCGTAGATCAGCTCGGAAACCTCGTGCATCGCCTCGTGAACGGGCAGCTTCTGCAGCTTGGAGTACGTCACCAGACCGAACACCAGGCCGAACAGGCAGATCATCAGTCCGATCCACAGCAGCGCGGTTCCGGAGATGTTTCCGACCTGCTCATTGAGGGGAGGCAGTTTCAGATTGGCCTCACCGCCTCCTCCTCCCCTCGGTTCCCCGCCGCTTGAGCCACATCCGGCCAGGGCGAGGGTGGTGAGAAGTACGGGCAGTGTGCAGCCTAGTAGGCGCTTCATGGGGGAGACCCCCTTGTCAATCGTGTTCACGATCCTGTCTCTTCCCTGAGAATTCTCGTGCACCTGCGTGAGTGCAGGCCTTGCTTCCAACCGTATGACGTGGTGGTCGTATTGTCAGCAGTTGGCGTCGAGATGTGCAGAATGTCACCGTGTCGGGCCGGTATCGCTCATGGGTTCAGCGCGTCTCGGCATGTCCCGGAATGGGTGCTCAGAACCTGTCGTTGAACGTGCAGGTCACGATGCGATGTTGGCAGGTCCGACGGTGGTTGGTCAGCAGCTGGACGGTGCCGTCATCCGGGTCGCAGTTATTCGGAATCTCCATGAAGGCAAGGATCGGGTTTTCGTGCATCCACTTGACCTCGTCGTCGAGGGGGAACTCGCGAGGGGGAGTGCCGTTGCCGTCCTCTTGCAAGTACGTGTAGTTCCTGTAACGACGTGAGCAATAGCAAGAGAGGCCGGCGAGTGTGGCAGTGGAAGGAATCTGGTGATGTGAGTCTCGTCGGGTTGTGCGCCCGGGTGGGTAAACTTGCGTGTGCGACGTGGGGGAGGCAGTGAGGCTACCCCACGTCGCACACGGTTACGCCAACTGTATGCATGACATTGTGAGCGGTGGGAAGGTGATGGACGTGAAAAAGAATTCGTTGTTGGCCTTGGCTCTAGGTGGAGCTCTCTGCTGTGGGGCACTTCAGGCAGAGGTATCCCAAGCATTACCGGAGCGGGGAGAATCGCCTCGTGCCATATGTGAGAGTCCTCGGTCTGCGGATGGGGATGCTTCCTGGGATGGTTCATCCTCCAAGGAAGCCAATCACGCTGATGAGGAATTGGCGAGTATTTTTAGTCAGCATCGCGATGTGTGGGGTGGGGTTGAGTTTTGTCGTGACTATTCTGGTTTGAGGGTCTACGTCAAGAATTCTTCGAGTATTTCATTGGCTGATCCGGTTAAACAAAAGCACCCTACTATTCCTATTTATTTCGTTGAGGTTCCGTTCTCGTCATTAGATCTGGAAGCAGCTCAAGATGAGGTTATGCGGAAGGATTTGTCGCCGACCCTGTCTACTGAGCCTGATCCTGAAAGGGGAAGGGTTCTCGTCGAGACGGGCGCGCCGACGGGTGATTTGAAACAGGTGCGTATTCCATCTGATCGAGCGGTAGGCTCACATGCCGTCGTCCCTGTGGTATATGTTGGAAACAATATCGAGAGTGGATATGCGTCCACTCGTGGAAATGACGCATCTCCTTTTACATCTGGGGCAGATATCAGGGCTCAGGGCTTCATGTGTTCGTTGGGGCCCAGGGTTTATTATAATGGCCGCTATGTGATGCTCACTGCAGGGCATTGTCTCGGTGGAACTCACTATACCCCACAGGGGAAAAGTGTGGGCAATAAGTATACCACGTCCTACCCAGGAAATGCCAGTATATATGGTGATTGGAAGATGTTATCGGGGAAATCGTATTCTGCCGACGTCTATAATTCTGGATCATCGTCCTCATCTCGACACCACGGGGCTGGGGCGAACTTCGGTGCTTTGTCGGGTGGCCACCAGTTATGTACTTCTGGGGGGACGACAGGCCAGATTTGCGGGTTTGTAGTTCAGTCGACTTTCGCGAGGGTAAAAATTGGTAACGTATCGACTGGGCATATTACGAAACTCGCGAAAAAAGAAGGTCGGATCAATACGCATGGCTGTAACGGTTTCCGAGGAGGAGATTCTGGGGGTCCGGCGTATTACAACAATGGGTCTGGGAAGATGATTTATACCGGAATCGTCACGGGCCACTCGAGGGCTAAGCGCGGAACGCAGTATCGTTGCACTTATTATGTAACCCAACTGAGCGGTGTTCGTGCGTGGAAGGGGTCGGTGAAGTGGTGAGAAGAGTAGCCTTGATGTCAGCCTTGGCGGTTGGGGTCGTCGGCTTATCAGGGTGTGGCGGTCAGCAGGGCGAGACCTCGCCTTCTCCGGAGGTCAAGGTGACCTCGTCGGCAGCGGCTCGCTCTGCATGTCGAGACTCTTCTATGACCTCTCGGGCAGAGAAGCTCACCACCTCGAATGTTGATTCCCTCAAGGGGCACAAGGCGTGGGGCTGTGCAATTGGTGGAGATGATGACGGCGAGGTTATGCAGTTTGAGACCATCACTCAGGCTGACGTCGACTCAATGAAGAAAGACCCCATTATGGCTGACGTCCCCGTCCCGACGGGATCCAGCTGTGACGTCCCTCACGGTGCCGTGTATCTATTATTCCTTGAGGATGGCCGTATTTTCCAGCATCGGTTGGTCGAGTGTTCGTATCACGACGAGAAGTGATCTGGCCGTTCGCTGTGGTTGTGGCCCGGCTCCGCGTCAACGGAGCTGGGCCCCGTATCGTGTGAGACTCACTCTCGCGCCGTTACTTCAGGGTTTTCAGGATGCTCATGCGCCTCGGGCGGGCCCCGTCGTAGCGCGTATGACCAGTTCCGGGCGCACCAGTCTCTCTCTGAGGAAAACCGCGTCACCGCGCACCAGACCGATGAGAGATTGCACCGCCATCGTCGAGATGAGCCCGACGTCCTGATGCAGACTCGTGAGCGGGGGATCGGTGTACCGCATCAGGGCTGAGTCATCGCTACCGATGACGGAGACGTCACGGGGGACCGACAGGCCCTGTGCGCGGACGGCCCGGATTGCTCCCAAAGCCATGAGGTCGGAGCCACAGATGATGGCGCTGACCCCCTGACCGAGGAGGTCGACAGCCGCATGAGCTCCGCCGTCGACGGAGAACACGGTGTTGCTGACGGTGACTTTGCCATGCCCGCTGAGTCGACGATCCATGGCCGCGCGTACACCTTGTTCCTTGCGCTGTGCCGGGACGTATCTGCGAGGACCCACCGCGAGGCCGATGTGCTCGTGCCCAAGGCTGACGAGATGGGCGATGGCCTGATCCATGGCGGACACGTCGTCGTCACTGATCTGCGGCGTCGCAATGGTGGGCGAATACCCGTTGACAAGCACCAACGGTAACCCGACGTCAACGAGGTGGTGGTAAGTGGACATGTCCGCAGTGGTGTCGGCATGCGACCCTGACATGACGATGATTCCCGAGACCTGACGTGATCGCAGCACCCGGATGTAGTCGTCCTCGCGCATGCCGCCGGGGGCCTGGGTACATACGGCGGTGGCGTACCCCTTCCGCGAAAGCAGGGTCTCAATAGCTTGGGCGTAGCTTGCGAAGGCGGGATTGGTGAGCTCGGGAACGATGAGTCCGACGAGCCCCGTCGTGACGGGCTTGAGGTGGGTGGGGCGCTGATACCCCAGGACGTCGAGGGCGGTGAGCACACACTGCCGGGTGGAGTCTGAGACCCCGGGCTTGTCATTGAGGACCCGGGAGACGGTGGCCTGGCTGACACCTGCCTGGTCGGCGATCTCGGCAAGGGTTGGTCCGCTCATCTCTTCTCCTCCCGGCAGTGTGTCACGTCACTTCACCGCCCCACCGGTCAGCCCGGAGACGATGTACTTCTGCAGCCAGAGGAACAGCACCATTGGGGGAAGGGCGGCGAGCACGGCGCCGGCCGCGAAGACTCCCCAGTTGGAGCTGGTCTCAGTGGAGACATACTGGTACAAACCGATGGCCAGGGTCGAGGTATGTGGGTCGGCACCAAGAATGACCGAGGCCACCACGTATTCGGTGAAGGAGCCGATGAAGCTCAGCAGACCGACGACCGCCAGAATCGGGGCCACCAGCGGCAGGATGAGGGTGAAGAAGATGCGGGCATGGCCTGCACCGTCCATCCGGGCAGCCTCGTCGAGGGACTGCGGCACAGTGTTGAAGAAGCCGTACATGAGGTAGGTGTTCGCTCCCAGGGCTCCGCCCAGGTACACCATGATGAGCGCCAGCCGGGACCCGATGCCCAGCACCGGGTAGACGTCACCGAGCCATGTCAGTAGCAGGAAGATGGCCACCACCGTCAGAAGCTGGGGGAACATCTGCACCAGCATGAGAGCCAACAGACCACCGCGACGCGCCTTGAAGCGCATCCGGGAGAAGCTGTAGGCAGCCAGAGCTCCCAGGAAGACGGTGAAGATCGCGGTGACCGCGGCGATGATGACGGTGTTGAGGTACCACCGACCGTACGGACGCACAGGGTCGCTCATGAGTTTGGAATAGTTCGAGAAGTCGATCTTCGAGAACAGCTGGTTGGAGCCGGTCAGGGTGCCGCCTGGCGACAGGGACGCCGAGAGCACGTAGACCAGTGGGAAGGCCGCGAAGACAACAGCGATGATGCCGAGCAGATGACGCCACCACTGCGACTTGAGTCGCTTGGAGAACGGCGTGCGGCAGTTGGCGTCCTTGATGGCAGAGGACACTGTTGCGGTGCTCATCAGTTGACCTCCTCAAGGTCCTTGGTCTGGCGGAATCCGAGCCAGGAGATCACGCCGACGATGATGAAGATGATGACGGAGAAGGCGCTGGCCAGGCCGTAGTCACGACTGGCACCGGAGAAGGCGACCTTGTACACCATCGAGATGAGGATGTCGGTGGCGCCGACATCGAGGCTGGTGTCGGTGAATCGGGGGCCACCGAGGGTCAGCATGTAGATGAGGACGAAGTTGTTGAAGTTGAAGGCGAAGGAACTGATGAGCAGCGGTGCCAGCGGCACCATGAGCAGTGGCAGCTTGATCTTCGTGAAGGTGCGCCAGGCGCTCGCGCCGTCGATCCGAGAGGCTTCCAGGATGTCTCCCGGGATGGACTGCAGAGCGCCCGTCGAGACGATGAACATGTAGGGGAAACCCAGCCACAGGTTGACGATGAGGACCGCTGCCTTGGCGATCCAGGGATCTGTCAACCAGGGAATGGATGCTCCACCCAGCAACACCTGGTTGATGAAGCCGAACTCCTGGTTGAACATCCCCGACCACACCAGGGCTGACAGGAACCCTGGGAAGGCATAGGGCAGGAGCATGAGGATGCGGTAGAACTTCTGTCCCTTCATGGAGGTGTCGTTGAACAACAGGGCCAGGGCCAGACCGAGGGCGAAGGTCGTCAACACCGATAGCACGGCAAAGGCGAAGGTCCACGCGGTCACCCTCAGGAACGGTCCGCGGACATCATGGTCGGTGAGAGCCTTCTTGAAGTTCTCGAACCCGACGGTGACCTTCCAACCGGGCTCCAACGCCTTGCCGGAGGCTGAGACGAAGTTGCCGTGACCGTTGTCCTTGTAGACGGTGCCGTTCGTGTCAGTCATCGTCGCGGTCTTCTCGTCGTAGGTCATCGTCGAGGTGAATTCGAAGGCCTGTGAGCCAGTCGTGGTGCGGATGAATCGGGCTGATGCGCCCTTGGAGACGGGAACCTGCAACTGAGAGATCTCATCGCTGCGTTGGGACACCTCAGAGAACGGGAGAACGCGGTAGCCCGGAAGATCTTTGATTCTTCCCAGAGAGTTGAGCTGTGCCCCATCGACGGGTTCCAGGGGCTGATCGGACGTGCCAGCTCGTACCTTCTTGGTACTGGGATCGATGATGATCAGGGCCAGCTTGCCATCCTTCTCGGCGACGCTCGAGTCATAGACCGGAGCGTTGGGGACACGTTGCTGGTTGTCTCGTTGGATGGCTGCGACGGCGTCGTCATGACTGCCGTTGTGCCCATCGCCGTAATTTGTGAAGCCCACGTAGATCGTGTAGGCCATCACGCCCACCGAGAAGACGAGCATGAAGACGATGCCGGGAGCCAGGTACTTGGCCGGCAGCATCCGGTTGGGTGGCAGGTAGATGAGGGTGATGATGACGGCGATGACGCCGATGCCGATGGCCATTGCAGTGGATCCATGGGCGATGGCAGTCATGACGCCGTAGACGGCGATCGCGTCGAGGACGCCGAGAAGTGCGATCTTGAGGATCCAGGCCCACAGTGACCCGGAGTACTTGCCGCTGGCTGCGGCGACACGCTTTTCCCGTGACTCGTGGTCGACGGTTGATGATGACGACATGATGTGGGGTTCTCCGGTTCAGCGGGGCATGTGAGGAAACGCCGGCACTGGCGTTGCGGGAGGTGGGGGCGCGCGACATCGTGCGCCCCCACCTGGAGGCTGAGATCAGCCCTTCTTGATCTTGTCGTTGATGGACGTCACGGCCTTGTCCCAGGTGGCCTTGGGGTTGGAGACCTTGCCGCTGATGATCTGAGCCTCGGCGACGCCCCAGTCAGCCCACACCGATCCCATGGCGGGGATGTTCGGCATTGGGACGGCGTTCTGGCCGACGGTATCGAATGCAGCGACGTCCTTGTCCGCCTTGGCCTTCTCGAAGGCCTGCTTGTTGGCCGGTGGACGATTGCCGACCTTGAACAGCTCGGCCTGAACGTCCGAGTTGCCGACGTACTCGACGAGGAACTTCTGGGTGGCGACGGCGTTCTTGGTCTTGGCGCTCATCCAGAATCCCTGGACGCCGACGAACGGGGTGGCGGGCTGGCCACCGGCAGAAGGGATTTCGCTGATCTCGTAGCTGATGCCAGCCTTCTTGAAGCCGTCGAGGTTCCACGGTCCGGTGAGGATGAAGGCAGCCTCGCCCTTGCCGAACAGATCCTTGGAGATGTCCTGGGAGATGTTGAGGTTGAGGTTCTTGGCCTTCCCCTGCTCGGCCAGCCATGCGGCGAACTTCTCGCCATTGGAACCGCCCATGGCGACCTTGGCGGCGTCGAAGCCATTGTCCTTGAACTCGAAAACCGGGGCGCCGAAGGAGGCCTGGAATGGGTACAGGTGGTACGGATCGGACTCCTTGGGGTCAAGCCCCACGAGGAAGGGGTACTTCGCGCCGGACCTCCTGCCCATCTCGATCATCTCGTCGAAGGTCTTCGGGGCGTCGGTGACGAGCTTGGTGTTGCGAACCAGAGCAATGTTCTCGGTGGCATAAGGAACGCCGTAGATCTTGCCGTTGACGGTGAAGGCCTGGATGGCGACGCCCTGGTAGGCGGAGGTGTCGTCGAGCTCCAGTGGGGCGACGACACCGTTCTCGACCATGCGACCGGTGCCGTCGTGGGCAGCGATGGCGGCGTCAGGGCCCTTACCGGTCGGGACCTGGGTGATGAAGTCGTCGGGGATCTTGGCGAAGTCCTTGACGGCCAGCTTGACGGTGACCTCGGTGTCGGACTTGAACTGCTCGGCGACCTTCCGAAGGACGGGTTCACGGTTGGAGTCAGTCCACACCAGGATTGAGCCGGCAGCTCCGGCGGCCGAGGATGCAGCACCGGATGCTGACGAGGCGGATGACGAGGGGGAGTCATTGCCGCCGCATGCGGACAGGACGCCGACGGCAGCAACACCGAGACCTCCAAAAAGCATTGAGCGACGCGTGATGTCAGGCATGTGGGTACACCTTTCGAGGCAGCTCGACGCTCATCGTCGAGCACGTAGTTGTGCATCAGGCCGACGTATCGTTGTCGGTCGTTTGCGGCGTGGTGTCAGTGTTGCAAAGTGTTACACGGTTGTCTAGTCCAAGCGAGGTGAGATTTATCACTGTCTAGCAGCTACGAGTCCCGGGCGGCGTTCTAATGGGTTCTGACGACGAGGACCGCGCCTGATGAAAGTGTTGCGGTCTTGGTCTGCATCGTGGCGCTTCGTCGCCACGATGGGCTCCAGTCGGGGCTTCGTCGTGGTACTCCCTACACCCCGGCGAAAAGGCCAGTTGGAAATCAATACACTACCGCGTATTCTGGGAATTAGAACGGCTCATCCGAATCCAGGGTGTAGTCGGGGTCTGAACCCGCCGGTCTCGAGCAGGGATCTGGCGATGTAGGTGGTCAGGTTGCGCAACCCCAGTGCCGAGCCGGGCAGGTGCTCGAGCCTGCCGTTGATCGCCTCGGTGGGCCCGTTGGAGGTGCTGGGCCGGTCGAAGTAGGCCAGGACGTCGGCGGCGCGCTTCTTCAGCGTCCTGGCGAGCTTGGTGATCTCGGCCAGGGCCTTGGGGACGCCGGTGCTGATCGAGTCGATGAGCCGGGCCATCAGCTCGGGCCGTGGCGCCGGTTCTGGTGGCGGTAGGCGGCGATCATGGGCTGGTAGACGCTCCAGGTGACCTCGACGTGGGCGTCGTCGGCGAACAGGGTGTCCAGTCGGTCCTTGTGCGTGTCGTTGAGCAGGTCGGCGCCGGTCGACAGGGTCCGGCGGGCGGCATAGAGCGGGTCGCTCTTGCGGCCGCGGTGCCCACAGATGGCCTGCTGAACTTGCCGTCGGCACTCATCGAGCGCCTCGCCAGCCAGGCGCGTGACGTGGAAGGGATCTAGCACGCTCACCACGTCGGGCAGTTCCTCGACGGCGGCGGTCTTGAACCCGGTGAAGCCGTCCATCGCGACCACCTCCACGCCGTCGCGCCACTGCTGCGGGCGGTCGGCCAGCCAGGTCTTGAACGCCTGCTTGGAGCGTTTTTCGACCATGTCCAGCAGCCGGGCGGGGCCGGTGTCATCTCGTGCTGGGGTGAGGTCGATGATCACGGTGACGTACCTGTCGCCGCGACGGGTGTGGTGCCACACGTGCTCATCGACCCCGACGACCTTCACCCCCTCGAAGCGGTGCTCCTGGTCGATCAGTACCCGCTTGCTCTCGGCCAGAGCGGCGTCGTTGGCGGTGTCCCAGGCCACCGCGAGCCCCTCGGCGACCCGAGCCACGCTCAGGTGCTGGACCACGATCCTTTTCCAGCGCCCACCGCAGAGCGCGCCGAGACAACGTGGCCCGCGGCTCGGCCGCGGCGGTGGTGTCCTGGCGCCACACATACCCGCAGCCGCTGCAGCGGTAACGGCGCACGACGACCTCCAGCGTCGTGGGCTGCCAGCCCAGTGGTTCGTGGGCAAGCCGTCGGACCACGGTGTCACGTGGTCTTTCTTCGCAGCCGCAGCGCCGGCACCACTGGTCGGGCTGGACCACCTGGCAGGCCAATACGGCACGATCCGGCTCGAGTCGCTGCCCGGTGACAACGAGGCCGAGTTCGTCGAGGCGGCAGAAGGCAGTCAGGTCGGGGCTGGCCAACGCATCAGCGCGTCCGCCGACGGTAGCGTCGTGCACGTCGAGGTCTTTCGGGCTGAGTGTGTAAGAGCTCTCATCCTCAGGGACCTCGACCTCTATCCGGCCACCGACGCGCCGGCCCGCCGCGCGACGTGCGCTACACCCTCATCTGGGAAGAGCCGCCATACCCGGGACCCATCCCAAACCTAAGAATTCCATCGCCTGTCGAGATCGACGGTAACAGCTATCTGATGGAGAGACGATTCCAGGAGGAGTCGGGGCCGTACTTCCACTGGTTGAGTGTGAGACAGCAGTTTTTCAACATCGCCACGCTGGGGTCGGTCAGAGACGCTTCACCCACAATCACTGTTCAGCTCACGAAAAGCTAACCCTTCGCTGCCCCGTCTCGGCGACCACGCCCAGCGCGCGGTGCTCGACTGGTTCGCCGCCGGCGGCTCCCAGGTTCGTGCCCCCTATTACCACCGCCCTCAGATTACGCCGCAGGAGTGAGCCGGCAGCCGCAGAAGCAGATGCTCTCGCATTGCCACGAGTTCGGCACGTGCGCCCTGGGTGAGAAGTGTTCGGCGCTTCCTCCTCTCATCGTGCTTGGCCTGGAGCTGGCCACCGCGTCATGACGCTCGCTCACGTGCGCATGCCTGCTGTGGTTTCAGTCTCGCTTCCGCCTGGAGTTCGGGACACTTCACTTGTGGCCAGGCTGACGCAAGGCTTGTACAGGAACGTTGAGAGATGTGAGTAGTTCCTCGACACGCTGCTTGACGTCGTCGCGGATCTCGCGAACGGTCGCCAGGTCCTGACCGGCTGGGTCAGCGACGTCCCAGTCCTCGTATCGCTTTCCCGGATAAACCGGACAGGTCTCTCCACAACCCATCGTGATGACGATGTCAGATGCCTCGACAGCTTCCGGGACAAGCAGTTTCGGCGTTTCCGTCGAGATGTCGATCCCGTCCTCCAGCAGTACGGCTCGGACAAGGACGTTAATCGACTCCGCAGGTTCGGATCCGGCCGAGAGCACCTCTACGCTTCCTCCGGAGAGGTGGTGCGCATAGGCAGCACCCAGTTGGGACCGGCCGGCATTGTGGATGCAGGCGAACAACACCGTGGGCCGCTCAGTGGTGTCCATCGACTGCGCTGGATCCCGGTCGTCGAGGTCGATGTCGCTGTGGTGGGCGAAATTCATGGACCTCATTATGAGGCACGTGGTCACGTCGCCGATGACGCCCGTTCGTCAAAACTTGTTGTCCACAGGGGGGATGACGACCCGGCCGTGAGTTGTCCACAGAACTGAGAAAGAGCGACTGAAATCCGAGGTTCGGACGACAACTGGAGGTATGAGAGAACTTGAAACTGAATGGCTCGACAACGACGGTATTGCACGGATCACCAGGACAAGCCCACTACGAGGACAGGCCGACCGTGCTGTCGCCGCCGGGCGTGCCACCCGTCTCCTACCCGGCATTGTCGTCCCGGCCGATCGAGTCGGCGAAACGGACGTCAGGATCCGCGCCTTGCGGGCCTGGCATCCCGAGAGCGTGCTGGTCGGGCAGGTTGCACTTGCGCTGCAGGGAGTGACGCCACTCGACGCTGACTCCTCGGGTCTCGGTACCGTGCATCAGGTTGAGGCTTTCAGCCCTACTCGTCATATTCGACGAGACGGCATCGTCGTCCACCGGTGGCAGGTTGCAGACCACTACATCCTTGACGAGCCATATGCCCTGGCCGTTCCTGAAATGTCGGTGCTCCTGCTGGCCATTCGCGGCGAATGGGAATGGGTGTGCGCGGCCCTGGAACACGGTTTGGTGACGCCGTGGTCATGCCGAATGGCTCGAGGCGCCATGTCGTGGCGTTTTCGGCAACACGAGATAGATGCTGCCCTGGGCGGTATTTCCCTCGAGCCGTGGTCGGTGTCTGAATTCCAATTGGCTCAGACGTTGCGAGATGGCGTGAATCCTGGATGCGCCACTGCACGCACCTTGCTCACGGCCGCAGCGGCGTGAAAGGTCTTGCCACAACCGACGTCGAGCAGTGACGGCGACGCACCCGGCGGCCGCCTCGATCGCGCCGTCGGGCTCGGCCTCGTCCTCTCGACGGGTGCGCAGGGCATTGAACCAGAGTCCCCGCCCATCGGATTGATGCAGAAGGTCTGGGTGGGGCCTCCCTCGAGATACAGCTTCGTCCCGGTCATCGGTGACACAATGGGTGTTGTGAGACTCGCGAATCCCCTCAAGGCCGGTGACTTGCTGGTGGCAAGTCGCCAGATTGACGAGGGCGTTTTCTACGAGTCCGTCGTCTATCTCGTCGACGTCGGCCTCGATGGAGTCCTGGGTGTCATCATCAATCAGCCGTGCGCCCCGGGAACCCTCCGCCGACAACTGCCCGGATGGGTCCATCTGGCGACCCCGCCCCAGGACCTCTTCCTCGGGGGTCCGATGTCGCCCAGCGGGGCGATTTGTCTGGCTCGTGTGCAGCGTTCCAGCGAGGAGCCTCCCGGGTGGCGACGAGTCCAAGGACTGATCGGTCTGCTCCATCTCGACACCCCGACGGAATTGGTTGTGGGAGCGTTCACGGACGTACGGATCTTTGCCGGATACGCGGAGTGGGGGCCTGGACAACTCGAGGCTGAGCTCATTCGTGGCGATTGGATTCGCGCCATCGCTCACCCGGAGGACGTCTTCTCCTCGGAGCCGCATGGCTTGTGGCGTGCCGTCCTCCACCGCCAGAACGGCACGGCGGCGATGCTCGCCACCGCTACGGACACCCCCGCCCTGAATTGATCGATGGCCGGATGCCGTTGGACTACGATGTGCACCATCACAGAATGAGTCAGGAGGTCTGTGGTGAGCGCCACCGGTGAACATGGGCCGATCCTCGTCGTCGATGACGACCCGGCCCTGGCCGAGATGCTCCAGCTCGTCCTGGTGAAGGAGGGATTCTCAACCGTGTGGGTCGGGCACGGCAACGACGTCATGGACGTCTTTCGTGAGCGCAAACCCTCACTCGTCCTCCTCGACCTCATGCTTCCGGGCCGTGACGGCATCCAGATCTGCCAGGACATCCGACGCGAATCCGGAGTCCCGATCATCATGCTCACAGCGCGGTCCGACACCCCTGACGTCGTTCGTGGATTGGGCGCCGGTGCTGACGACTACGTCTCCAAGCCCTTCCGCTCCGCAGAACTTGTGGCCCGAATCCGAGCCCGACTCCGCACCCCAGCTGCTCAGCGGGATGAGGGGGGAATCATCACCGTCGGGGACCTGACCATCGATCCTGCCGCTCACCTGGTGCAGCGAGGCGGGGAAGAGATCTCCTTGACGCCATTGGAGTACTCCCTGCTCATGACGATGGCCCAACACCCCAACAAGGTGTTCAGCCGTGAGACCCTGCTGCGGGATGTTTGGGGCTACACCAGTAATGCGGACACCCGGTTGGTCAATGTCCACATGCAGAGATTGCGCTCCAAGGTGGAACGCAACGCAGAACGTCCACAGATGATCGTGACGGTGCGCGGAGTCGGATATCGCATCAGGACACCCGGGGAGGAAAGCTGATCACCCCAGCGCGGCATGCTGGCCGCCCCCGACGACCTGCTTGGCCCCAGTCCTGGCTCGCCGGGCTGCGACGACTGTGGTGGTCGTCATTGCCGCTGCGCATGGTGACCATCACCATGTCGAGCAGTCTGGTCATTCTCATCCTCGGTGGCTTCTTCCTGGTTCGTCAGGCCACCGTGGGAATCCTCGACGCCAAACGCGCCTCTGCCATTGCGGAGACGACCACGACAATCAATCGCATCCAGGGCCAGCTACGTGACACCGATCTGCGCACTGCCTCTCTCTACGAGCGGCTCAATCGACTTGCAGACGACGCAGCTGGACAGTCGGGGCAGTATCATGTCCTCATCCAGGGTCCTGTTTCCGGACTCATCTCCCAGGGGGTTTCGCCGGACTCCGTCCCAGCTGAACTCACCGCGAAGGTGGGGGAGTCGAGCGGGATGTGGACCGCGCCGACGATGGTCCATTACACCGATCACGTGCGTCCTGACATCCCCGGGATCGTCGTCGGATCGACCTTGTGGTCCCCCGGGGCCAGCCAGTCCATCCCGGTTTACTTCATCTTTCCGGAGACCCAGGAGGTCGCCACCGTCGAGTTGCTGCGACGCAGTGTCATCAGCGTCGGAGCCCTCATGGCCCTGGCCATCGCCCTGGCAACCTACTTGGCGACCCGTCACCTGTCCCAACCCATTCGGCAAGCCTCCATCACAGCGTCGAAATTGGCCGACGGGGCGTTGGACGAGCGTATGGCGGTGCGGGGGACTGACGACCTCGCGACCCTTGCCAAGTCGATGAATGACATGGCAGCCCAGTTGGATCGGCGAATTGGGGAATTGGAGAGGCTGTCGACACTGCAGCAGCAGTTCGTCTCGGATGTCTCCCACGAGTTGCGCACCCCCATGACGACGATGCGGATGGCCTCCGACATGATCGAGGCCAATCCCGATGATCCGGTCCAGGTGCGGTCGGTCGAGCTCATGCGGGCCCAGATGGAGCGTTTCGAGGTTCTGTTGGCGGACCTGCTCGAGATCTCTCGGTTTGACGCCGGCGCTGCACAATTGACACTGGAAGACTGCGACATCGTCGAACTCGTGCGCGCCGAGATCGTCGACGTGACTCCGCTCGCAGAGCGCCTGGGAGTTCCGATCGTACTGACCGCCGATACGACGCAGACTGCTGAGGTTGACACGCGACGGATCAGCCGCATCGTCAGGAACCTGTTGTCGAACGCTGTTGAGCATGCCGAGGGAAGGACGATCGAGGTGACCGTCGTCGGTAATGACTGTGCTGTAGGGGTCGCCGTGCGTGACCACGGAGTCGGATTCGAGCCATGGCAGGCAGAAAAGGTCTTCGGCAGGTTCTGGCGTGGAGACCCGTCCCGGGTGCGCACCGTGGGTGGCAGTGGTCTCGGCCTGGCCATTTCTCGTCAGGACGCCAACCTGCACCATGGCTGGTTGACGGCGTGGGGACGACCCGGAGATGGTGCCTTCTTCCGGCTGGTCATTCCGAGGGATTCCGGGGGAGTGATCGTCGAGTCCCCATTACCCGCTGCGCCGAGCGATGCCGGTCCGACCGAATCGGAGGAGGAGCGATGACACTGCGTCCCACACGGCGTGCCGTGCTGTCGGGAGCCGCCCTCCTGCTGGCAGGTTGCGCCGAGGTGCCGTCCACAGGGGCAGTGACACAGGCTGAAGACCCACACCAAGCCTCAGGTCAGCGGGAGGGCATTGACGTCGCCCCTCAGCCTCCTGCTGATGGCGCATCGATTGACCTTGTCGTGGGCGGTTTCCTGCAAGCTATGACGAGTGCTCGCGACGACTACCGCGTCGCTCGTGCCTATCTCACGAAGGACATGGCGGACCGCTGGGATCCCCATTCCGGAGCGACGATCTACCAGGCCACCAATCACAAGCCGACCAGCACGGTGGCGACGGCTTCTCTCCAGGCTCCGATCATCGGCACCGTTGATGCCGACGGTCATTACCACCCAGGGGAATCGCAGACGCTCAACCATGATTTCGGCATGGCCCAGGAATCCGGACAATGGCGGATTTCCCGGCCTCCTGACGGGCTGCTGGTCTCGCAATACACCTTCCAGCGCGCTTGGTCGGCGATTCCGGTCTACTTCTTTGCCGCCGACGCTGACCGTCTGGTCCCGGACGTCATTCATCTGCCGAGCCTGGGGGCTACCCCTGACGCCGCGCTCAGGGCGATGATGGCCGGTGTGCCGGAATACCTGAAGCCTGCGCTTCGCACGGCACTGCCGGCAGGGGTGAGAGCCGTCGGGACGACCACGGTTGACGCCGTTGGCGTCGTCACCGTGCCACTGAGTGCGTCCGCAGCCCAACTCTCAGAATCTCAACGTCGGTTGCTCGCCAGCCAAGTCACCTGGACTCTGAGTGGTTTCGCTGCCATCTCACGTATCCGATTCACCGCCGGCGGGTCTCTGCTGCCTCTTCCCGAGGCGGCTGAGGACAACACAGTGTCGGCAGACTTGTACGCCGACCTCCTACCGCTCCCGTCGACGGATTCCCCCACGGTGGTCGCCGTCGTCAAGGGACAGATGGGACGGGTCAACGCAGTAGGCCAAGCCCTCCAGATCATGCCTGGAGCGTTGGGGCAGGACGCTCGCCCGGAAACTGGTGTCTCAGCTGTCGCCTCCACCCAGTTCGCCATGCCGGTCGCAACCGTGAGCACCCCGGGTGTGGTGTGGCACGCCGTTTCCGCGGATCGACGGTCGCTGGTGAAATGGCGTGAAGGCAGTGATCAGGTCGACGTCGTTGCCACCGGGGTGAATCTGCTTCGTCCTCAAGTCCTCGTCGATCGCAGTGTGGCGACCTTCTCGACAACAGATCCGACGCTCATCGTCGTTGCCGCGGATGGTTCCCGAATGTCCACTGTCGTTGACCTTGGTGGTCGCACAGTGACTTCCTTCAGTGTCTCTCCTGATGGCATTCGCGTGGCCCTGGTCCTTCAGCGGGGGAAGACCTATGGATTGGGTATCGGCCTGCTGTCTCGGCTGGACGGCGCAGTTCATCTCGGCCACATCGTCGACATGCCGTTGTCCTCCTCGGACGCGAATCTGTCGAGGATCACCGACGTTGCCTGGCTTTCCCAAACCCAATTGTGTGTCCTGGGCAGCGCGATCGAGTCTGGGGTAACTGCGCCGTACGAGGTCATTGTTGACGGCTCGGGTGCGACGTCCATGGGGCCGCTCAGCGGGAAGAGCGTGGAATCCGTGGTGGCAGTCCCGATGGAAACTGGCACTGAGGCTGTCATGCTCAGTGAGGACGGAAAACTGCTTCACCACGAGGAGAGATTTCACTGGCGCCAGGTCCTGCAGGGGGTCAGTGCGGTCGCGATTACAGCTTGACCCTTCCGTGACACGACGGTGACCGGCGACACTGGTTCATCGTGAACCCAATGGACTCCCTGGCCGACCTGCTGCTGGGAGCGTGCTGTCCTGGATGTGGGGAGCCGGGCGTGGGTCTGTGTGACGCGTGTCGGTCTGCGATCAACCCGACCCCTCGGGTCATTGTTGACGGGCCGCCACCGGTCATTGCCTGCATGGGCTACCACGGTCCTGTTCCCGGGATCGTCACAGCTCACAAGGATCGTGGTGCGGCATGGTTGACCGACGAGCTCGGCCACTGGCTGGCTCATGGGCTCGCTCCGGCGATAGCAGCCGTTCCCGGCCACGTTGACGTCGTTCCAGTTCCCTCGACGGCGAGGGCTGTGCGACGACGAGGTGCTGATCATGCTGCCGACATGACGCGATCAGCTCTGCGAACTCTGGATGCGTCCAATGCCTCCCTCGCCCAGGTCTTGCACCGAACTCGACGCGTGGCGGACCAGCTTGAGGTTCGCCATGAGGATCGCGGCGCCAATCAGCGCGGGTCGATGAGAGCTCCGACGGGAGAGGGGGATGTCATTCTCGTCGACGACGTTCGTACCTCAGGGGCGACGATCGACGAGGCGTGCAGAGCCTTGGGGTGGTCCGGGCGGCGAGTGCTGTCCGTGGTTGTCCTGGCTGATGCTGCGACCCCACTGAGATGGCCGTGACCACACCTGGACGCGAGCGTGATCACATTGTCGGGCGACACGTCAGCGTGGGTGTCGAACCTTGCCAAACAGCTGTTGTGAGCCCCTCTTATGGGCTAGCGTAGGTGCATGGCACGACCGATTGGTACCCGGACCTCCATGAGGGGGATGGGACGCGGTCGTGTCATTTGTTTCTGCGTCGGAAACACCGATGCGAACCCCAATACAGGAGGTTGTCATGGATGTCATCGTTACGGGACGGCACTGCCACGTCAGTGACGACGTGCGCGCCCAGGTCGAGGACAGGCTCTCCGGGGTCGAGAAGTTCAGGGACCGGGTCCAGCGCGCTGAGGTGGTTTTCACTGCCCAGGACGCCAAGGGGTCCAAGGACCAGGCCATGACGTGTGAAATCACACTGCGGGCGAAGGGACCGGTAGTGCGAGCTGTCGGGCAGGCGGAAGACAAGATGGTTGCCTTTGACATGGCTGCCGATCGACTCCGCACCCAGCTCGTCAAGGCTGCTGATCGTCGTCGCAGTCGTCGTGGCTTGCGCGTCTCCCAGGTCCTGGACGTCTTGCCCGAGGAAAGCACCGATGATGCACCCGAGATCCTGGCCACCAGGAAGATCGCGGGCGACGTTGAAGTCACCGGGGACAGCCCCATCTATGTCAAGGAAAAGGTCTTCCAAGCCGTTCCCCTGACCCTTGCCCAGGCTCTCGACGAGATGGAACTTGTCGGGCACGACTTCTTCCTCTACCTCGATCAGGATTCCAAGCAGCCCAGCGTCGTCTACCGGCGCAAGAAGGGGTACAACTACGGCGTGATCCATCTGGATCTTGACCACGAGTGACTCCTGGATCGTCAAGACACAACGACATCGGCGGCGGTGCGGGATAATCCTGCGCCGCCGCCGATTCATGTCGCGGGTCAATGGCGGGAAAGGACGGTGAGGAATGGACTCATGAGGGGTTCAGCAACCCTCACGTGGCCAGGACGAAAGGCCGCGGCGTTCTTGGTTCGGCCGCAAACCCCCTAGGATGGGGAAGGCAGCTCTCTTGAGCTGCTCGTCCGGGATGCGCCCGGACGACACGACGTCTACTCCTTGAAGGACCCACCCCGTGAACCTCATGGATCGCGTGCTGCACGCCGGTGAAGGCAAGATCATCCGCCGACTCAACCGCATTGTCGGCCAGGTCAACAGCATCGAGGAGGACTACGTCGCCATGAGCGACGACGAGTTGGCGGGACAGACCGCCGACTTCCGTCAGCGTCTCGACAACGGCGAGAACTTGGACCGGCTGCTTCCGGAGGCGTTCGCGACGGTGCGTGAGGCGTCCAGGCGAGTGCTCGGCAAGCGTCACTTCGACGTTCAGATCATGGGCGGTGCGGCCCTGTACCAGTGCAACATCGCCGAGATGAAGACCGGCGAGGGCAAAACCCTCGTCGGTCTTCTCCCCGCCTACCTCGAGGGACTGCTCGGCAAGGGCGTCCACGTCGTCACCGTCAACGACTACCTGGCTCGAGTGCAGTCCGAGCAGATGGGTCGTGTGCACCACTTCCTGGGTCTGACGATCTCGGCGATTCTGTCGGACATGCCTCCGATGGAGCGCAAGGAGGCATACAAGACCGACATCACCTACGGCACGAATAATGAGTTCGGCTTCGACTACCTGCGCGACAACATGGCCAGTTCCTTGAGCGAGTGCGTGCAGCGTGGCCATCACTTCGCCATCGTCGACGAGGTCGACTCGATCCTCGTCGACGAGGCTCGTACCCCGCTTATCATCTCCGGCCCTGCCGAGGAGAACAAGCAGTGGTACCCGGAATTCGCCAAGATCGTCTCGAGACTTCAACGCGACGTCGACTACGAGGTTGACGAGAAGAAGCGGACCGTGGCCGTTCTGGGGCACGGCATCAACGTCGTCGAGGAGCGTCTGGGTATCCAGAACCTGTACGAATCGGCAAACACTCCTCTCATCGGTTACCTCAACAACGCCATCAAGGCCAAGGAGCTCTTCCACCGCGACAAGGACTACGTCATCATCGATGGCGAGGTCCTCATCGTCGACGAACACACCGGTCGTACCCTGGCAGGGCGTCGCTACAACGAGGGTCTGCACCAGGCCCTCGAGGCCAAGGAACACGTCGAGATCAAAGACGAGTACCAGACCCTCGCGACGATCACCCTGCAGAACTACTTCCGCATGTACGACAAGCTCGCCGGCATGACGGGTACCGCCAAGACCGAGGAGAGCGAGTTCCAGAAGATCTACGGTCTGGGCGTCATCCCGATCCCGACGAACCGCCCGATGATCCGCAAAGACCAGAAGGACCTCATCTACCGCACCGAGGATGCCAAGTTCGACGCCATCATCTCCGACGTCGTCGAGCGCCACGAGGCTGGTCAACCGATCCTCATCGGTACCGCATCCGTCGCCAAGTCGGAGCTGCTCTCGGAGAAGCTCAAGCGGGCCGGCGTTCCCCACAAGGTGCTGAACGCCAAGCACCACGAGTCCGAGGCGGCGATCGTCGCCCTGGCCGGCCGCAAGGGAGCTGTGACGGTCTCGACCAACATGGCCGGTCGTGGTACCGACATCATCTTGGGTGGTAACCCAGAATTCCTCACCGAGCTGGACCTTCGCGAGAAGGGGCTCGACCCGGTGGAGGATGAAGAGGCCTACCAGACCGCCTGGAACAACACCCTGGCCAGGTACGAGGAGCAGTCGAAGGCCGAGCACGAGGAGGTCGAGGAGCTGGGCGGCCTCTACGTCATCGGTTCCGAGCGTCACGAGTCTCGCCGTATCGACAACCAGTTGCGTGGACGTTCCGGCCGTCAGGGCGACCCGGGCGAGTCCAGGTTCTACCTGTCCTTGCAGGACGAGCTGATGCGCCTGTTCAAGCCTGAGGTCATCGACCGCGCCATGGTCACCCTCAAGATGCCCGAGGACATGCCGATCGAGTCCAAGTGGGTGTCTCGTCAGATCGAGAGTGCCCAGAAACAGGTTGAGGCGCAGAACTTCGAGATGCGTAAGAACGTCCTGAAGTATGACGACGTCATGAACCGTCAGCGTCACGTCATCTATGGGGACCGTCGCAAGGTTCTCGAGGGTGCCGACGTCGAGGTCGAGCTGCGCGCCACCACTGATCGCGTCGTCGAGGCCGGTGTGCGCAAGTACACCCAGGGCTACTCCGAGGACTGGGACCTCGAGGCGATGTGGGACGAGGTCGGCACCGTGTACCCCGTTGGTCTCGACATCAACGAGTACGCCGACTGCCAGGGCAGCGAGGAGCTCGTCGAGGACTTCAAGGCGGATGCCCAGGATGCCTATGACCGTCGCGAGGCCGAGCTCGGTGAGGCGACGATGCGCCAGCTCGAGCGTGAGGTCCTCCTGACGGTGCTCGACCGCAAGTGGCGCGAGCACCTCTACGAGATGGACTACCTGCGCGAGGGCATCGGCCTGCGTGCGATGGCCCAACGCGATCCGCTGGTCGAGTATCAGCGTGAGGGCGGCGACATGTTCAACTCGATGATGGATTCCTTCAAGGAGGAGGTCGTCGGGTTCCTGTTCAATCTTGAGATCGAGACCAGTCCGCAGGTTGGTCTGGTGACCGACGCCGGAGGACAGCCGGTGACGGCAGATTCGGTGCTGCTCCAGGAGAGCCGTCCGCGTCGCGCTCTGAGCTACTCGGCTCCCGACGAGCAGGGTGACGCCAAGACGACTGCTGAAGGTGGTGCGCCGAAGAATCCCAAGGCGGAGGGCAACCGGGCCGCGAGGAGGTCTGCGTCCAAGAAGTCGAGGAAGAACCGCAAGAAGCGCTGATGTGACATCGGGGACGGCGTCGACACGACAGTGTCGGCGCCGTTTTCGTCACGCCATACCGACGGCCTCCTGCGTGATGTGCTTGTTGCTGAGGAGCGCGGCCACCTTGGGGTTCAGAACGAGCTCGACGGCGTCGAGATGCCAGACACCCTCGTGCTGAACCAGGTTCGTGGCCAACGGGAGCCGCCTGCCACGCAGATCGATCAGGCCGACCCCGTCCACGTGGTCGTCGTCAAAACTGACTTGAGGCTCGCCGACGAGGAGCGTACGGCTCCAGCCAGGCCCCCGGGGCCATTTGCGCATGGTTGCCGCAGCACGAGGGCTGGATGCTCGCATGAGCTGATTCATGGGGCGTCGCCCGGCCATCGTCTCCACGATGATGATGTGGATTGCCCGCGTCAGTCGCACAGCCTGTTGGCGAGCCTGGATGTTGCCTTCCACGGCGCTCGTCACCGGTGATGACGAGACGACGCGCAATTCGTCCGGCCACCAGTCCCGGTCGAGCTCCAGGAAGATGTCCGAATGATGTGGCCGGGCCGAATCAAGGGGAATGGGCGCTGATGTGGTCGTCATGGGCTCTAGAACAGTTCACGCTGCCTTCCTCGGGAAGGGTTGATGCGCAAATCTGTGGATAACTCGAGCGAGCTAACGATGTCGGCATCTGGGACGACGCGAGCCAATATATGATTCCCGTCCGCATCTGAGTACCGTGGACGATGCATCAGGGGTCACGCTGACCAAGGAGGGTTCAATTGTCGACGTCCACCATCGTTTTCATCCCAACCAATGCGCAACGGGCTCGTGAGCTCGTTGCCGCGCCGGGAGAACAGGTGACGGCCTTCACGGTCACCGAGGAGCTTCGTGTCATCCTCGACGTCACTGATCCCGAGGAAACCGAACATGCTGCTATGGTCATCGGTTCGGTGTGGGGCCTGACCCATACCGGTCGTCGATTGGTTCTCGTCGCCCATGTCCCTGCCGAGCAAATTGCCGAGCACGAAGAGGTCGACAACGGCGGAGTGACGCTGACCCGTCTCGAGCCCTCGCAGATCACGGCGTGGTTTGCCGACGATGACGACGCCGACTCCAAGGATGCTGCCGCAGACGTCAAGGGCATGATCATCGACGATGCCTGGAATGACGTCGCCGTTCAGACTCTCATCGGTGAGCACGAGTTGTCGTGGCATGACATCACCGAGGAGCTTCCGGCGGCCGACACCGACCCCGAGGGTTTTCCCGGATTGGAGTGACGGACCGCCGCGACGGGTGGGGTTGGCCTCAGTGGGAGGCCAACCAGTCGTCGCCCGCCCGCTGTTGCATGTCGAAGGCCTGAGTGATGTGTGGGGCCGCAGCCTTTTCTAGTTTCTTGCCCACCAGCGGGACCGACACGGTGAAGGTACCGGTGTACATGACCTCAGTTCCGGTGACGTCGGGACGCACGGAGACGTGTCCGTCTGCCTTCGCCCGCATGCCCTGAGGAACGATCTGCAAGGAGCCCTCCCGCGATCCATCGGGATTGGCGGGCTGCCACCACAAGGTCTGCTTGGCGGTGAGGGTGGAGCCGACGAACTTCGTCACCTGGCTGGGAGCGGGCACGGCCACGTCCAGGCTCAACGAATCCCCCGTGACGACGGCATTGCTGGTGGTGGCCCCGGCGCGTCGGTGGACGTCCTGCCACCATGCCGGATCGGTCATCATGGCGACGACTTGATCGGGGGTTGCGTCGAAATGGGCCCGTGAATTGATGTCCATGTCACCATGATGCCGGACGTTTGCGACACACCTCGCAAAACGACCTTGTTCGGTGGTTCACGCGAAGGCATAAACCCTTGTAGAGTTCTCATCGAGGACCACGTTGAGGTGGCCCCGTGACCATGACGAAGGTGACCTGATCGTGTCAGAGATGGAGAAAGTCATCCCGGCTCTCGTGGCATCGGTGCTGGAGCAGCACGCCACTGGAGATCACTGCTGTGAAGAGGTGATTCGTCAGGCGATGGAACGGCAGGTGAAGCTTGCCGTGAAGCCTGGACCGGTTCGCGTCGACGTTAGCATCGATCCGCCGTGGTCTGACGGTCAGGTCAACTCGGTGCAGGTCGTCATGGATGACCGTCCCTTCCTCGTTGACACCGTTGTGTCGTGCTTGCTTCGTCATGGGTGGCGAGTTGAGGACGTTCGGCACCCGATTTTCGGTGTCAAGCGCAACGCCGAGGGAGCTGTTGAGAGTGTCGGAACTCCCGGACGCGAGGGTTGCGAGCCGGAGTCCTGGATTCACATCGATGCCACGGCGCCGATTGGTGTTGACACTGGCGAGGCTGCCAAGCAGCTCGATGAGGATCTGCACAGCTGCCTTGACCAGGTTGTTCGGGCCACGGACGACTGGGCGGCGATGCAAGAGGCGATGTTGCGGACCGCTGAGGTGGTGAGTGCTTCCCAAGGGCGCGCCGATGATCGTGACTCGACGCGTGAGCTCCTGGAATGGTTGGCCGATGACCATTTCATGTACTTGTCGTACGAGGAGTTTCGGGTCGACGGGGACACCATGACGCCAGTACCCGGTACCCGGCTGGGCATCACCGATGACGGGCCGCGCTTCGATGCGATCCCTCACAGCGAGGATCAATCCATCCTCGTCGTCACGAAGGACTCGGTTCGTTCCACCGTGCAGCGCAATGGATACCGGGATTACGTTGGCGTGCGAATCCGTGACGAGCACGGCACCGTCGTCGCTGAGCACCGCTTCATCGGTCTGCTGGGGTCGGCCGCATACACCGAGTCGGTGACGCACATCCCGGTCCTCCGCGCCAAGGCCGCCCGCATGCTGGCACTCTCGGGATACCGAGCCAACTCCCATGGCGGCAAGGCGGTCATTCGTACCATCGCTGAGTTCCCACGTGACGCCCTTTTCGAGGCCTCGGCCGAAGAGCTCGTGCCACTCATCATGACGATCGTCGACCTGCGCGAGAAGCAGCGCCTGCGGGCACTGGTCCGCCGCGGTCCGTGGGGTCGGTTCTTCCACCTGTTGGTCTTCGTCCCGGCCGACCGTTTCGACGCCAGCACTGTTGGCGTCGTCGAGGGAATCGTCGCCAAGCGGACCGGCGCGGTCGAGTTCGACTCGACCATCATGATGGGTGAGTCCTCCCTGGTCAGGATCATCTTGACTGCCAAGGTCCCTGACGGTGAGGTCCTTCCTCCGGTTGATGATGCGGAACTGCAGGCAGAGCTCGCTGACGCCACCTCGAACTGGGATGACGAGTTCATTGCCCTGGCCAGCAGCATTGAGAGCGACCGACGCGGAATTGACTTCGGACCCGAATACAAGCAGGAATTCACGGCCAAGCAGGGCATTCTGGACCTCGAACTGCTCAACGGGTTGGCTGAGGACGACCTGGGCCTGGTCATGTACCGTCCGGATGACCCCGCCGATCCTTCCGACCTGCGCCTCAAGATCTTCAATCAGCACGCGCCGATGACGCTGTCCCAGGTCATGCCGCACCTGTCGAGCCTCGGCGTCCAGATCGTCGATGAGCATCCGCACCGGATTGTTCTGCGCGGTCGGGAGATCTGGCTGTTCGACCTTGGCCTGCAGGCCCCCGGTGAGCTGTGGAAGGAATCCGAGCGACATCGTTTCACCGAGGCGTTTGCCGCGTCCTGGCTTGGGAAGTGCGAATCCGACACGTTCTCGGGCCTCGTGACCGAGGCGGGCTTGTCCTGGTCCCAGGTGGCCATGTTGCGCTGTATCGCTCGTTACCTCCGGCAGGTTGGTAGCCCATTCTCCCAGACCTACATGGCGAAGGCACTACGGGCGAACCCGAATCTGGCAGGGGACCTCGTGAGGATCGTCGAGGCCAAGTTCGATCCGTCGGCTTACGATGACGAGGTCGATGCCGGAGCCGAGCGGTTGGCCAAGGTGGAGGAACTGTCACAGACCTTCCTTTCTGACCTGGACGACGTCGCCTCCCTTGATCACGATCGCATCCTGCGCATGATGCATGCCGTCATCAAGGCCATGATCCGCACCAACTGGTGGCAGAAGGATCGCCGAGCGCTGGCCTTCAAGGTGCGTCCGGGTGAGCTTGACTTCGCCCCAGCCCCACGACCCAAGTTCGAGATCTTCGTCAATTCGCCGAGGGTCTCCGGAACTCATCTGCGTTTCGGTGCGGTGGCGAGAGGAGGCTTGCGGTGGTCGGATCGTCCCGAGGACTTCCGTACCGAGGTCCTCGGCCTGGTCAAGGCCCAGATGGTCAAGAACTCGGTCATCGTGCCTGCGGGCGCCAAGGGCGGCTTCGTTCCCGCCCATCTGCCCGATCCCACGACCGACCGCGCGGGCTGGGCAGAGGAAGGCAAGGAGTGCTACCGCATCTTCGTCTCGTCGCTGCTATCCCTGACCGACAACGTCGTCGAGGGCAAGGTCGTCGCCCCTGACCACGTGGTGCGCCACGACGGGGACGATCCCTATCTCGTCGTTGCCGCTGACAAGGGCACTGCCACTTTCTCCGACACCGCGAACTCAATTGCCGCGGAGCACGGGTTCTGGCTCGGTGACGCCTTCGCCTCGGGTGGATCCCATGGTTACGACCACAAGGCCATGGGCATCACGGCCCGCGGCGCCTGGGAGTCGGTGACCCGGCATCTCGCCGACCTGGGTATCGACCAGGCGGCTGACGACTTCACCTGCGTCGGTATCGGCGACATGTCCGGTGACGTCTTCGGCAATGGCATGTTGCTGAGCAAGCACATCAAGCTGGTGGCAGCTTTCAACCACCGTCACGTCTTCGTCGACCCGAACCCGGATCCTGCCGCGTCCTGGCAGGAGCGTCGTCGCCTCTTCGATCTTCCGCGCTCGAGCTGGGGCGATTACGACTCGTCCCTCATCTCCGAGGGCGGCGGCGTCTGGGATCGCACCTTGAAGTCGATTCCGGTGAGCCAGCAGATGCGCGAGGCCCTCGGCATCGACGGCTCCGTCAAGAGGATGACCCCTGACAATCTCATCTCAGCGATCCTGCGGGCTCCGGTTGACCTGCTGTGGAATGGTGGAATCGGAACCTACGTACGCGCCACGAGTGAGACCGACGCCCAGGTCGGCGACCGCGCCAATGATCCGGTTCGCATCACGGCCAAGGACGTGCGGGCCAGGGCTGCTGGCGAAGGCGGAAACCTGGGATGGACGCAGGCAGGCCGCATCGAATACGCCCGAAACGGTGGCCGAATCAACACCGATTTCATCGACAATTCTGCCGGCGTCGACACCTCTGATCATGAGGTCAACATCAAGATCCTGCTTGATGCTGAGGTGGCTGCTGGCCGCCTCAGCGCTGAGGAACGCGACGAACTCCTGCCTGCCATGGCTGACGACGTCGCTACCCTGGTATTGCGGCACAACCGTTCTCAGAACCTCGCGCTGGCCAATGCGGTGAGCCCGTCAGGGCCGACTCCTGGAGTCCTGGAAGCCTGGATGTGCGAACTCGAGCAGTCTGGCCATCTTGATCGCGTCGTCGACACCATGCCGTTGACTGCTGAGATGAATCGTCGAATGGCCGCAGGGGAGGGGCTTGCCAGCCCGGAGCTGTGCACCCTGCTCGCGTGGACGAAGATCGCCCTGTGCGATGCCGTGCTGGCCACGGATCTTCCAGAAGATCCCTTCGTGGCGGATCTCTTGGTGGGCTACTTCCCGCCGCTGCTGCGTGAGAGGTTCGCTGATCGGATGCCAGATCACCGGCTGCACCGGGAGATCATCACTACCGAAGCCGTCAACAGGTTCGTTGACTCCCAGGGCATTACGGCTTTCCACCGCTTGCATCTGCAGACCGGGGCAGACATCGCTCAGGTCATCCGTTGCCAGCTGGCGGCCCGATCGGTCTTCGGACTGGGCAGGGTGGAGACGAACCTCACCCACCTCGGACTGGACGCAGCCCGTACTGCCGAGATCAGGCTCGCTCTTCGAGATCTCGCCATGGACGCCACGAGGTGGTTCCTCAACCACGGTGGTGCGGACAACATCTCTGCCACGATCGAGACCTACCGTCCGGGCGTCGCCAAACTCGTCGACAAGCTCTCCGACCTGCTGGGCGACAGTGCCGACGAGTGGCAGGAGAAGGTTGATGATGTCACCGAGTTGGGACTCGATCGTGCAGATGCCGCTGTGGTCGCCTCTCACGACTGGGGCTCAGTGCTGTTGAGCGTCGTCGAGATCTCTGACGAAGGTCATCCTCTCGACGAAGTCGCCGAGGCATACTTGACGCTGGCGCGCAGGGTGGACATGACCCGCCTGACCCATCTCGTCGAACAGCTTCCCCAGGACCGTCCGACGGATGCCCGAGTGCGGGCAAGCCTCCGCGAGGATCTCCTTCAGGTGATGTCCGAGGCAACGCGTCGGGCCCTTGAGATTGGAACGGCAAACGTTCTGGTCGATGGTGGACGTATTGTTGAAGCGATGACGACAACCCCGGATCTAGCCCACTGCGTCGTGATGGTCAGTGACCTGCGGTCCTCCGTGGGCCAGGAGGCCAAGCAGTGAGAATTGATCTCCACACCCATTCCACGATCTCGGATGGGACGGATTCCCCGACCCGCCTCGTGATGAAAGCTGCCACGAGCGGTCTGGACGTCATCGCCCTGACTGATCATGACACCTTCGATGGGCTGGAGGAGGCTCAGGCAGCCGGACAACGGTTCGGCGTCCGGCTGCTTCCTGGCCTCGAGATGACGTGCCACATTGGTGGTCGTGACGTTCACCTTCTCGGGTACGGGCCGCATCCTGACGATCCAGCTCTGGGCAGGGAGCTGCAGATCACGCGGGATTCGCGAGTTGGGCGTCTGGACGCCATCTGTCAGAAACTCGCCGAGGTCGGAATGTCGGTGACGACGGCGGACGTCCATCGAGCTGCCGGTTCGGCCTCGAGCCTGGGTCGGCCCCATGTAGCGGACGCGATGGTGGCTAAGGGCTACGTCGAAGACCGTGACGAGGCTTTCCGAGACTGGCTCGCTGACGGCAAGCCCGCCTATGTTCCACGGCACAGCGTGGCGTTGGAAGAGGGCATCGACCTCATCCACGACGCCGGCGGCGTCGCCGTCCTAGCACATCCGTGGGGCAGGGGAGCCCAGCAGGTCCTCACCCCGCAGGTGATCGCGTCGTTGTCCGCCTATCACCAGCTCGACGGAATCGAGGTGGAACACCAGGACCACGACCAGGCAGCCCGCCGAATGCTCTTTGATCTGGGAGGACGGCTCGGGTTGGTCCGGACCGGAGCGAGCGATTACCACGGCTCGGGCAAGAAGGACCACGAGCTGGGATGCAATCTCACCCGTGAGACCGCCTACCGAGAGCTCGTGACGAGGATCCAGCTGCGTGGTGGAGTTCTTCGCGTCCGGTGAGACTGCTACAGTGACCGACATGACGACTGCACCTGCGAATGCCACCTCGTGGTGGCGTCGCTGCGTGCGGCACTGACGATGTGACGGCCGCCCTGCCCGGCGGCGTCGCCTCGTTGCCGAGGTGGGCGGCGAGGAAGGATTTTCGATGACTAGCGACGTCTCCGAAATCGGATCGAACGCTGCCACCTTGGCGCGCTCGCAGGCCCGCAGTGACAAGGTTGAGACCGATCTGGCCGTCCATCCCGAGAAATGGCGGATTCTCACCGGGGATCGTCCCACCGGAAGTCTCCACATCGGTCACTACTTCGGCTCCCTGGCCAATCGGGTGCGTCTGCAGGACAAGGGAATCGAGTCCTTCCTCGTCATCGCTGATTACCAGGTCATCTATGACCGTGACGGCGTCGGCGAGTTGCAGGCCAATGTCATGTCGAACATCGCCGATTACCTTGCCATCGGTGTCGACCCGGTCCGTACCACGATCTTCACCCACTCGGCCCTGCCTGCCCTCAACCAGCTGCTGCTGCCCTTCCTGTCGCTAGTGACCGACGCGGAGCTGCGTCGTAACCCGACTGTCAAGGACGAGCTGGCCACCTCGGACCGCCCGATGTCGGGTCTCATGCTCACCTTCCCGGTGCACCAGGCTGCCGACATCCTCTTCTGCAAGGCCAACCTCGTCCCGGTCGGCCGTGACCAACTGCCACACATCGAGCAGACCCGCGTCATCGCTCGTCGCTTCGACGAGAGGTACGGGCGAGCCGATGCCTCCAAGCCGGTCTTCCCCGAGCCGGAGGCGCTGCTTTCCGCCACCCCGCATGTGTTGGGTCTCGATGGCACGAAGATGAGCAAGTCGAAGGGCAACACCATCGAGATCGGCATGACCGCCGACCAGACCGCCAAGCTCATCAAGAAGGCCAAGACGGACGCCGAGCGCCACATCACGTGGGATCCGGAGAACCGTCCCGAGGTCTCGAACCTGTTGCTGCTCACAGCCTTGTGCGAGAACGGTGATCCCGCTGCCATTGCCGAGGAGATCGGTGACGGTGGCTCGGGTACCCTCAAGAAGCGTCTCACCGCCTCTCTCAACGACTACTTCGCCCCGATTCGTGAGCGTCGTGCTGAACTCGCTGCTGACGAGGGCCACTTGCGCGAGGTGCTCCGGGAAGGAAATGAGCGTGCCAACGCCGTCGCCGACCAGACTCTCGCTGAGGTGCGGACAGCCATGAGGATGGTCTACTGAATCTGGTGATATGAAGCGAGGCACGGACATGATGTCCGTGCCTCGTTCTGTGTTCAGTCCGAACTCACAAGGGACCGACGTGCCCTGCGGCGGCGCGGGACAGCGCCAGTCCCCTTATCGCCAACGGTCTTCGTGCTGGCCTTCTTCCTGGGTGCCTGCTCCTTGGCGGAAGCAGCGTCCTTCTCGGGAGCCTTCTTGTGTTCCTTGGCCTCATGCCTGCCGTGCGCGCTGCCGACCTCGTCACCACCGCGGATCACCTTGCCGTTGCGGCGACGGGTGCGCTTGCGGCGCGGCGTGCCATCGTCCTTGGAATCCTCGCGGGAACGACGGCCCCCACTGCGATCACCATGTCTGTGATGGCCGTCGTGCTTGTCGTCACGCTTGTGGTGATGACGCTCACGCTTCTCGGTGCCGGGCAATGCACCCTTGGTGCCTTCCGGGATGTCGAGGTCGGTGTAGAGATGTGGGGAGGTCGAGTAGGTCTCGATGGGCTCGGGGATCTCGAGGTCCAGTGCCTTGTTGATGAGGTTCCAGCGAGTGACGTCAGCCCAGTCAACGAGGGTGACGGCCACGCCCTTGGCACCGGCACGTCCGGTACGGCCAATACGGTGGACGTAGGTCTTCTCGTCCTCGGGGCACTCGTGGTTGATGACGTGGGAGACCCCGGTGACGTCAATGCCACGTGCAGCGACGTCAGTGGCGACGAGGATGGTGGCGTCGCCGTTGCGGAACTTCTTGAGGGCCTTTTCGCGAGCGACCTGGGTCAGGTCGCCATGGATGGCCCGAGCCATAAAGCCACGGTCGTCGAGGTCGTCGGCCAGACGCTGGCAGGTGCGCTTGGTACGGCAGAAGATGATGACCTTCTCGACATCGTGGGACTGCAGGATGCGCCCGATGACCTCGATCTTGTCCATCGGATGAGCCTGGTAGACGAACTGCTGGGTGTCCGGAACGGTGGCCTGGGCGTCGGCGCCCTCGGCACGCACGTGTACCGGACGGTTCAGCTGGGAACGGGCCAGAGCCATGATCGGTGCCGGCATGGTGGCCGAGAAGAGCATGGTCTGGCGAGAGGTCGGGGTGCGCCCGATGAGGTTCTCGACGTCGGGCAGGAAGCCCAGGTCAAGCATCTCGTCAGCTTCGTCGAGAACGACGATGCGCACGTGGGACAGGTCGAGGTCCTTGCGCTGGGAGAGGTCCAGAAGACGTCCGGGGGTGCCGACGACGACGTCGACCCCGGCCTTCAGAGCGTCGATCTGTGGTTCGTAGCCGACGCCGCCATAGACGGTGAGGACTCGCGCGCCGCGCACCGAGGCGGCGGTCGAGATGTCCTTAGACACCTGTAGGGCGAGCTCCCGGGTCGGGCACATCACCAGTGCCTGGGGCCTGCCCGTGTGTTCGAACTCCTCCCAGTCGTCATCTCCGGGCAGGGTGATGCGCTGCAGGACGGTGATGCCGAAGGCGAGCGTCTTGCCGGTGCCCGTGCGGGCCTGGCCTATGAGATCGGTGCCCTGAATGGAAATCGGGATGGACATGGCCTGGATGGGGAAGGGAGAGACGATCCCCACCCCCTCCAGCGCCTGGCAGATGTCTTCTCGGACGCCGAGATCGGCGAAAGAGGTGGAAATGGAAACAGTGGTCTCGGTCAGTGTCTTGGCCTCTTCGTGCGTGGGCCCGTCAAGACCCTGTGTCATTCTTCGTAGTCGTTCCCCGTGATGTCGTCGCGCGAAACTCTGTTCTGCGACGATGTCACGTGCGGTGTGGACCTGCGAGGTGACGCGGTCGACACACCATTGACCATCCTACCTCCAGTGTCGTCGACCCTCTAACCTGTTGGCGTGAGCATTGACGACACGAACCCCAACGACTCCTCGGTTGTGACGATCTTCTGGTCCGTCGCAGCGTCCTGTGCCTTGCATGGATTCTCCGCAACGGTGTCCGGCATGGTCCTGGCTCCCGGCCTGTCCGAACGGTTCCTCATCGTTGATCGCAGTGCTGAGATTCAGCAGATCTTGGCCGAAGCCAGAACCCATCTGACGCATCGCACGGTTCTGGCAGAGGCGGAACCCCTCATCGGGTCCGTGGAGGAGTACGTGCCCTCCCAGTCTTGGTCCCAGGTGTTGCTGCGCGACCACATCGTCGTTGATCTCATCGCCGATTTCCTGGACCGGGTCGAGCCGAATCTCGCACCCGAACTTCGTCCGGCCTGCGGCTCTTTCGGCCCGTGGCTCGGTCGCGGTACGGGGAGCCGCGTGAGATGGGATGCCGCGATGCGTCACATCATCGCCGGGCAACGTGACAAATCGGCAGAATCCCTGTTCGCACGACGTCTCGTGGGAGAGGTGCTGTCGGTGGCCCAACGGCTCTTTGCCCGTCATCAGGCGCTGACCGCGGCCCTGACGAAAGCTGGTGGGGGAGAGTTCGATGATCTCGACCTCATCAATGAGGTGATGGCTGGTGTGTTGAACGCCCATGACGAACGCATGATCGATCTCGGCCTCGAACCGTGATTGACGAAACGGCGAGTGGCCTCGAGTGGTAGATGACAATGGCAGCTTCCGGAATGACCCGAAGCTGCCATGACTTTCAACCGTGACCGAGTTCAGAGAGCCCCAAACCCGACCTGACGGCTGTTGGGCTGCCCCAGGTCGAGGTAGGCGATCCCACGGGCGGGAACGAGAACCTTGCGGCCCTTGGCATCCGTCAGGGTGAGGACGGCGTCGGGCTGGCTGAGGCTGTCCTTGAGCTGCTGCTCAATGGATTCAGCGCTTTCCTGAGCGTCGATGCTGACTTCGGTTGCGGTGTTGACGATGCCGATCTTGATCTCCATGACGACAAATCTACCGTTGGATCAAGCGTCCCGACGCCACAGCGCCACAGTGATGTTGTCATGACCGCCGCACGCGTTGGCGTGCGCAATGAGTCCGGCCGCGAGATCTGCTGGGTCGGGACGACCCTGGTCATTTTTTCGCGCCGTGCCCGCGAGATCAGTGACGAGCGTGGTCAAGTCGTCCGGATCGGGAACGTGATTCCACAATCCGTCACTGCACACCAGGAGCCATCCGGAATGCTGTGGCTGATAGGCCATGACGCGGGGAGCGAGGTCGGTGGCGGAGGCGCCGAGCCACTTCGTGATGGCATGGGCGCCGATCCCCGCCTCTGCCTCTTCCCGAGACATTCCCAGATCCATTTGTGCCTGGGCCATGGAATCATCGATGGACAGCCGGACACAGTTACCGTCATCAGGGAACCAGTAGGTTCGGGTGTCACCGATATTGCCCACGACAATGCGTTCTTGTGTCGCAACGGCGACGGCAAGAGTGCACGCACCAATAGGACGCGATTCGCTCACCACAGCCTCGTGCGCCTTTCGGAATGCTCGCTCGAAGAGGGTGACGATGTCATCGTCGTTGGCTGGCATCCCCTGGTCCATTGTCGCCGTCAGGTAATCGCGCGCGGTGTGAGATGCGATTCTGGCGCATTCCTCTGCACCATCGGTCGACGAGACACCATCAGCGACGACAAGGACGATATGACGCCCAGAACTGTCGATGCCGAGGGCTGCCGCGTCCTGGTTCGTTTCATGACGTAGTCCGATGTGTGAGGCGCAGGCAACATCTCCACGAGCTGCGGCTCGCTCGGTGAGGTCCACTCGCGAGATGGCGGAGGTATCGGGCGTCACGATTTCGGCCGATGACTGGTCCGATTCATTCATGAAGGTCCTCAGACTGGGTAATTGTTCTCCGCAGGGCTCCGGCTGAATCCGGGTGCAGCGCTCGACGTGGTGTGGCGATCGCGGTAGACCCATGTCTACCGTCGAGGTTCATGACCAACTACGAACATGCGGACGCGTCCCATGGGGATGAGACAGCTCTTCCACCCTTTCACATGGTGGGCCGATGAGACCAGGAAATGACTGCTGACGTCGTTGTTCTGTGGAAAAGACCCAGTCGGACGGCAATGCTGTCGCAGGTCGGTGGTGGGATGTGTGCCATGCATGGATGGGATGACGCTCAGGTGCGGGTGCTCAATGATGACGCCGGCACGGTCCTCGTCATGGGAGGGCCGGGCACCGGACGGACGGGTCTGTGTCTTGAGGTGGCCGCGCAGTACGTCGAAGCTGGCGGCTCCCTGTCCGACATCCTGCTGCTCGGCCAGACAAGACCGGCTGCCCAGACATTGCGCAATGGCCTCGTACGACGACTCGGAGGCGCTCATCTGGACCCTCATGTCATGACGGTTCACGCGTTGGCCCGGCGCATCCTTGGATCTCGACATTTCTCGGGACGGCTGTTGACCGCTCCTGAACAGGAGTTTCGTATCAGAGAGCTTCTTGCGGCTCGTGACATGACGGACTGGCCCGAGGAGCTGCAGGCATGCGCACAGACCCCTCAATTCGCGTCTGACGTGCGTGTCATGGCGGCGCGACTTCGTCAAGAAGGATGCGACCCGCAGGACCTCACTGCTGCGGGGATGATCTGGGGCGTGCCGGAATGGCAGGTTTTGGGACCATTCCTGACGGATTATCTGGACGTTCTTGATCTGGAGGGGGCAGTGGATTACGCCGAGGCGGTGCATCGTGCTCGGATCGCCTTGACCCGTCCAGGTGCAGCCATCGACGTGAGGTCACGGGTCAAGCTGCTGGTGTGCGACGATCTGACCGAGTGCGATCCGTCCCAGATTCGCCTCATTGCCCAGATTGCGCAATGCCATGTTCCTTGTGTGCTGACCGCCGATCCGGACCAGACCGTCTACGGTTTTCGAGGAGCAGCCGCGGAACGCCTTGACGATCTGATCGATGAGTTCCCGGACGTGTCGATTCACCACCTGACGATCAATTACCGTAATCATGCGCATGTTGCCGACGTCGTTGAGTCGTTGCGTGCAGGAATGCCAGCGATACCGTCGTCCAGCCGTTTGAGACGGCGGGCAAACAACGCCGCGGCCACAGACGCGGGAACGGTAGCCACCGTTCGAGCTGGCAGCACCACTCGCCTGGTGAGAAAGGTCGCTGGAAGTCTTCGCCATGCTCACGTGGCCGATGGCGTCCCTTGGAGTGAGATGGCGGTGGTGACCCGTCATGGCGCTGAGCTGGGAGTGATCGCGACGATCCTTGCCTCTCAGGGCATACCGGTCTTGCGCTCGCGGGATGAGCATGCGTTGTCCGACGTCCACGCCGTCACTCAGATCCTCAATGCTCTTGAGGTGGCGGTCCATCTCGCAACAGGAACCCAACCGGGCCGGCGAGAAGTGTCGGCCCTGATCACGAACCCATTGGCAGGAATCGATCTCACTGTCGTTCATCGCCTCGAAACCTGGTGCCGACTCGTTCGCCGGGAGGAGCTGAATTGGGAGGTGTTGCAGGAGCTGGCCGCGGATGCGAGCAGCTCTGTGACGAGGACAGAAATGGCCGACGACGCCGTCAGTGATGGAGCTCACGATGACAGCGATGTGACCACAGTGCCTCCAGGACTACGAGTTCTGGCCGAACCGCTTGCCGCCTTGGTCCGGCGAGTTCACCTCTCGGCAAGCCTTTTGCGCCTCGGTGGCACGTGTCATGAGGCGTTGTGGGCCTTGTGGCAGGGCAGCTCATGGGCGTCCGCCCTGCGTCGTCGCGCCTTGGCCGGGGATGCATCAGCTGATCGTGATCTCGACGGGCTGTGTTCTCTCTTCGACATGGCCGAGGTAGCCCGCACCATGGCTGGTGTGTCGGGAGGACGTCGCCTCATCGACATGGTCAGTCGGGAGCAGATTCCAGCAGACCGCGCTCGTGAATCTGATGAAGATCGCGATGGGGTCACCGTCGTCACTGCTCATCGTGTCAAGGGAAGAGAATTCAGCGTGGTGGCGGTCTGCGGACTGGAAGAAGGCAACTGGCCTGCCGACAACCACACTGGTTCCCTGGTCGCTGCAGACAGATGGTCTCCGGACGGTCCCGTGATGGTTCCTGGATGGTCGGAAAACCTTCGTGCCGAGACCAGGCTGTTGCTTGTGGCATGTTCGCGCGCGAGAGATCAATTGCTCTTGTGCTCAGTCGAGTCTCCGGATGAGGGCATTCGCCCGTCCGGGGTGTTGACGGGGATTCCACACCTCGAGGACAGCGCGAATGCCCTGAACTTCGCCAGCCTTACCGAGCTCGTTGGTGAACTGCGTCGAGTTGTCGCGGACGAGACCGAGTCACCCGGGGTACGGGTCCAAGCCCAGGAGCTTCTGGATGATTTGCGTGGTGAAGAGCACCACGGACGGCCTCTCGTGCCACAGGCTGACCCGCAAACCTGGTGGCGTGACGGTGCCCCTCGTCAGGCTGATGTCACCGGTGAGATCGAGTTGGGCGCCTCACACATTGGGGAATTGCTCACCTGCCCGAGACGGTGGTTCATGACTCGTCGTGCCGGAGCCAGCAACGGTGCCGCCCTCAGGGCAAGTATCGGTACCCTTGTCCACCGGATCTGTGCGGAGAACATGGATCAATGGTCCCTGTCCGGAGCACTGGCTGAGTTGGAGGAGTCGTGGTCCGACATCGAATTGACCGCGGAGTGGCAGCAAGAGGCCGAGCTCGACGATGCAAAAGCTGCGCTAAAGCGTTTTGACGGGTGGTTGGCTTCGCGTGATCGAGATCTCATCGGTGCTGAGGTGCGTGTCGATGGCACGATCAAGGTTCCGTCCGGTGTGGCTCGAGTACGTGGAAGCATAGACCGGCTCGAACGAGACGCAGAAGGCGCCTGTTATGTGGTGGATCTCAAAACTGGGACAAGCAAGTCTCCTGAAACGAGGAACTCCCATCACCTACAGATCGGTGTCTACCAAGCCGTCGTCGCTGCCGGTGGAGTCGCGAGTCTTGGGAAGGCGTCGGTGAGTGGCGCGGAATTGGTGCATCTTCGGATCGGGGCGGGTAAGGGACAGGCAAATGCGAAGATCGACCGCCAGAGTGGGCTTTCGGATGTTCCCTGGCCCAAGGGCACGGAGCCAGTTGATGGTTGCCAGAACTGGATCGAGGCGAGCGTTGACAAGGCCGTCAAGATCGTGAAGTCCGGTGAGTACACCGCGATTGCGAACAAGGGTTGCGGTCATTGCCCGGCGAGGGCTGGATGCCCGGCCTTGGTCCCGAAGGACTCCTCAACTGCAGTACCTCGACAGCACGGGAGGGCCTCATGACGGAGTCGACTGACGAGATTCGGAACGATGACGTCGACATTGCATCTCTGCTGGGGATCCCCATCTCAGCTGAACAGCAGAGGGCCGTCACGGCACCGCTCAAACCGTGCGTCGTCATTGCTGGAGCAGGCACGGGTAAGACGACAGTGATGGCGGCCCGGGTGGTCTGGCTTGTCGCCGGTGGGCTGGTCAGGCCGGAGGAAATCCTGGGCTTGACGTTCACCAACAAGGCCACATCCGAATTGTCGGAGCGGATCGAGAAGAACCTCACCAGTGCAGGCTTACTGACCCCGGAACAGCCCAGGCCCACAGTGGCGACGTACGACAGCTTTGTCGGAACTCTGGTAACCGACTACGGGGCGTGGGATGGGATAGACACGGGTGCTCATCTCATCACAGGAGCGAGGGCGTATCAGTTGGCCACGGAGGTTGTGTCAGAGCTGGACAGGCCACCATTGGTGGGCACCCATCTGACGCCGACGTCGATTGCGCGAGCGGTGGTGTCACTGGCCGGAGCGATGTCCTCACACGATGCGAGTGAGGATACGGTGCGAGCTGCGGATGCTCGTTGGCGCCAGATGCTTGTCGATGCACCGACACGACGCGATGGGGAGCAGTACGCCAGTGTGAAGAAGAACCTTCTCACGGTGGACGAACGTGAGGACCTACTCGATCTGGTCAAGGCTTACCGGGATCTCAAGCGGCAGCGCGGATTCGTCGAGTTCGGCGATCGCATGCTGCAGGCCCTGCACCTCGTCGCACATCATCCAAGGGTCGGGCAGGAATTGAGGGCCCGATACCGTGTCGTTCTTCTCGACGAGTATCAGGACACATCGTCGGCGCAGGCTGATCTGTTGGCCGCCCTCTTCTCGGGCCCGGATGCTGATCACGGGATGGGTCATCCGGTGATGGCTGTCGGTGATCCGTTGCAGGCCATTTACGGATGGCGTGGAGCGGCCGCGAGCAACATCTTGGATTTCCACCGGCGGTTTCCGGATGAGACGGGTCGCCCTGCGACCATGTTGTCCCTGGCCACGAATCGACGATGTGCCAATCAGATCATTGACGCCGCGAACGTGGCATCCGAGGAGTTACGGGAGTCGCTGGCATCGTCCATGGAATCTATCGACGACAGCGCGGCCGAGGACCGCGTGGAACTCGCGGTGGGGATGCCTCTCGCAGCTCCAGAGGGGAACCGTCGAGGGGACGTCGGTGTTGCCGCATATCCGACCTGGGTTGATGAGTGCCGTGCGTGTGCCGACATGCTGGTGGAGGCCAAAGAACGTGGGGCAATCACACGGTGGTCCGATGCCGCAATCCTGGTCAGACGCAACGGCGACATTGCCGACCTCTACGATGCGCTGAGCTCTCGTGACATCTCGGTGAGAGTGGCAAACCTCTCCGGGTTGTTGTCTCTGCCGGATGTTGCCATGGTGGTGGCTCATCTTCGTCTGCTTGTCGATCGTCACGACGATGCAGCCATGACGACCCTGCTCGCTGCCCCTCGATTCGGGTTGGGAACGGACGATCTTGCTTGGGTCCACCGACGGGCACGGACCTTGGCCAAGACACAGGCGGAGGCTGACGGCCTGGATCCCAAGGCTGTCGACGTCCATCTTGTCGACGCTGTCATGGAAGGTCGACCGGTAGGCGATGAACGGGTGCGATCTGCACTCAAACGTCTCGCTGCGGAGATCGTCGAGGTCGAGGTCCATCAGGGGGACAGCCCCGACGACCTTATCCTGCACATCGAAACAATTACCGGGCTCGTGGACGACATGGCTGCCGACGACCCAGGTCGTGGCTTGGCCCGTCGTGACCAGCTCGACGAGTTGTGGGACGCAGTACGAGAGATACGTCGGAGCGACCCCGACATGACGATCGCGGGGATCGTCGCATGGCTGGCAGCCGAGGAGGACCATGGGCATGGCCTTGCCCGAGCCTCCGCAGACCGCAGCGATGCCGTGACGATATCGACCGTCCACGGGGCCAAGGGACTGGAATGGCCGTTCGTGATCATTCCTGACATGGCCCAAGGCGTGTTCCCATCGGAGCTGAGCCCGGATAATTTCGTGACCGTGGCCGCTGTCCTGCCATCCTTCGCCAGGGGAGATGCGAGTGAGATCAACCACCCCGTTTCCGGAAGTGAGACCGATGCCAAGGAATACGTCGCGGCTCTCAAGGACGATTCACGATGGTCAGAGGCCAGGCTCGCCTATGTCGCCCTGACGAGAGCCAAAGAACGCTTGATCGTGTCATGGCACAAATGGGACTCACGACGACAAGGCTGTTACATACCCGGCCAGTACGCAGATCTCCTTGCCACCATGCTCGATGTCACGTGGCCAGAGCTTGGCGAGCGACCTGAGGCCAGTACCCAGGATGGGACTCCATGGCCGGTGTTCGCCGATGAGAGCGTCATCCCATGGACCAGCACCAGGATGCCTGATGGTGCTGATCTCCCAGCTGTTGATGATCCCAAGGACGCTGATCGGGTGGCATCGTGGCGGTCTGACGCGCAGGCCTTGGTGGATGATGCTCGACGTCGGCGCGATGACAGTGATTGTGCGGTCATTCCGCCGAGACTGACCACCTCGCAGATGGTGAGGCTCCACGCCAATCCACAGGCGTTCCGGGAGGAACTGCGGCGTCCGATGCCCCGACCTGCAGACAGGGGTGCCGGTATTGGAACGGCATTCCACGAGTGGGTGAGCCAACGCCTTGCCCCGACCGAGCCGATCCCGCTCCTTGACATCGAAGAGATCGACGAATCTGAGAAGGACAGCCTGGAACTCGAGGGTAGTGCGGTGGCAGAGTCGGCCGGGGGTCACGCACTGCGAACCCTTCGCCAGGCTTTCGAGGAAAGTCGGTGGGCAGACGCGACAGTCCTCGCGGTGGAGAGGTCTTTCGTCATGACGATTGGGAACACCGTCGTCCGTGGGCGTCTTGACGCGGTGGTGGCCGATCCCGATCATCCCGGCGATGAACTGGTCATTGACTGGAAAACCTCGCGGCCACGGTCGGCTGACCCGCTTCAGTTGTCCATCTATCGGTTGGCATGGGCCCAGGCCCGAGGGATCGATCCGTCTCGAGTGCGAGCGGTTTTCCATCATGTCGGGGCCAACGAGACCATCACCGCAGAACCATTGTTGGATGCTGATCAGGTGGCTGCGATTTTGGACGGTGTGGAGGACGAATCCGATATGTCGTCCAGCAAGTCCCGGCCCTCGTCCCGTTCGCGATGACCGGGATTACAGTGACAACGTGACTGGGATCAGCGAGACGCGCATCGTGGCTCGACCCATATTGGATCGGTGCCATGCAGACCGGGACGACGACGAGGCGAATCGAGCTCGGTGGAAGGATCCGATGGCCCGATTGTTGCTGATCGATCCGCACGACAAGGTCGTGATGTCCGACGGACGCGTGGCGACGGTTCCAACTGAGGGGGATCGGGACGACCAGCGCGACCTGTTCCTGGGCGTCGTCGGTGGAGTGCCGTGGTTCGCCCGGCGGAACGGTGAGCCGCGTACAGAAGCTTGCAGCTTGCGCACAGTGGACCTTGACTCGACTGATCGTGAAGTGGTGATGTCAGCGGTTGCAGCTCTCGCATGGCACGAGAGCAAGCCGACTTGCCCTCGGTGTGGGGAACCGACACGCATCACGAACGGCGGCCCGGCTCGGATCTGTGCCCATGGTCACCAGGTCTTCCCGCGTACCGACCCGGCGATCATCGCTGCGGTACTGGACGCCGAGGACCGCATTGTGCTGGCTCGGCAACACTCCTGGGCTCCTCATCGTCGGTCCCTTCTGGCCGGGTTCGTCGAAGCTGGGGAGCCAGCGGAACATGCCTTGGTCCGTGAAGTTGCTGAGGAGACGACTCTGAGTATCACCGCTGCTCGGTATGTTGGCTCACAGTCATGGCCTTTCCCGCGGTCACTCATGTTCGGTTACGTCGCACGAGCAGCCGGAACGATCGACGTGGGCCACGACGAGCTGGCAGAGGCTGATTTCCTCACCCGCGACGAGGTGTCCGATCAGGTTGAGTCCGGTCGGTTGCAGCTGCCACCGACCTTGTCGATTGCCAGAGCTCTCATTGATGCATGGTTGGCACATCGGCTTCCGGAACCTGAGAGCGGACTCGACTTGTCGTCTCCGCTGAGGTGAGCGACCGCAAGTTCTTCGGCAACTGCTTTGGTCACAGTGAGCGAGTCTCCTCCCACCGACGCTGGATACCAGACCGACGATCATTGGTCCGATCAATGGCCCGCTCCACGGACTCCTTCATCCCGACAACCGTGAGGTGCTCACGGGCACGAGTAATCGCCGTGTAGAACAACTCACGGGTGAGGAGCGGGGAATCCGGGGGTGGCAAGATCACCGTGACATTGGTGAACTGACTGCCCTGGGCCTTGTGGATCGTCATCGCCTGCAGAGGTTGCAGAGATGGGATGAGGGAACAGGGCAGGCGCCGAGGGGCCCCGCCAGGTCCGGGAAGAGCTACTGTCGGAACAGGCCGCGTCTCCACGACAACCCCACAGTCGCCATTGTTCACGCCCAGCTGAGCGAGATTGTGTGTGACCATGGCAGTTTCACCGAGCGCCCATCGGCTCTGATCGACTCCGGGAAGGACATCGGCGAGGACAGAAACCATGCGTTGCGACCACTCGTCGACGCCATATGGTCCTTCCCGATGGGCGCACAGCAAGCGATGGCCATCCACGAGTTTCAGGGCAGCGGCGTCGGAGCCCGACCGGGCCAGCTCGAGCATCTGCGATCCCGTCCGTGCGGTGACGTCCGCGACAGCTGGAAGGTCAGCCATGGTGATGTTGGCGGGATCGGCGTCGATCCAGGAAATGCTCGGCAGGACGGAGCTCGGCGTTGACGCATCATGGTCGGGCTGAGACCTGGTGAGCACCTCCAAAGCGGCTTCCTTGGCGCCCTCACGAACGGCTTCCGACAGATTCGCGATGTCGCCTCGCGACCGGTGGTTGCGAGTGAGGATCGTGACAGGCAGACGTGTATCGAGAGTACCGGCTGACGACACAATGTCTGCCAGAACACTTCCGGCGTCCACTGAGACGAGCTGGCCCGGGTCTCCCACCAGGATGAGGCGAGTCCCGGTCCCAATGGCGGCGAGGAGGCTGGCCGCCAGTGGGAGGGAGAGCATGGACGCCTCGTCGACGACGACCACTCCGAAGGGAAGCTGGTGCTGCTCGTCGTAGCCGAAGGATGTCCCTGGTCCCTGCCACTTCAAGAGGGAATGGACAGTCGTGGCGTCAGCGACGACGGGCCTGAGATCGTCAGGCATGCGCTCTGATACCTCTGACACCGAGTCGCGAAGTCGGGCCGCTGCTTTGCCGCTGGGGGCCGCGAGGGCGATGGCACCGAGGTGAGGATCCGCCTTCTGAAGTGATGCCAGGAGGGTGCACACTGTCGTCGTCTTGCCTGTTCCAGGTCCACCAGCAAGGACACTGATCCTGTGGGTGATGGCGGCAACAGCAGCCTCGGCCTGAGCCTGGTCCAACGTGATTCCGGAGGATGCAAGAGCAGCGCTGACCTCTGATACGATCTGCTCGGCGGGCACGGGTCCCTGGCTGGGCGGGTCTGCGGCGAGTGAGGCCAAATCGCGAGCGACATCGTGCTCAGCCTGCCAGTACTTCTCAAGGTAGAGCAGGCCATCGTCCAAGCGAGCCGGCAATTGGTTGAGTGGATCACCACGGCCCGCGATGACGGGGCTCTCCGCAAGGGCAGACAGCCATACTCTCGGTTCGGGCCATTCCAAGTCGTCAAAGAGCGCGGCCTGCTCACTGTCGTTGATGTCCGGGATGGCTGGGTCGAGAACCTGACGTCGGATGGACTCGGCAATCTCGTGGGGGTCCCAGAACACCGACCCTCGACGCAGCTCACGACACGACAACGCAATGGCCAAACTGACGTCAGCGTTGTGCTCCTCGCCGATACGGCACACCAGGTTGGCGAGGTGGATGTCGCTTGGTTCGAGAACGCCGGCGCGGGCGAAGGGCTCCAACCTGCTTCCGGCCCCGACCGGTACAAGTTCAGGCATGGTGACCTCCCAAACACTCGCTGATGGCCTCGATGAGTTCCGGCTTTGGATGCCAGGTGAACACTCCCTGCGGCATCCCCATCTCCGGAGCTGGGCGACCGGCCATCCCTCGAACGAAGAGATACCCAATCGGACCGAGATGACGGGCAGGGTCATACCCGGTAAGGCTCGACGATAGGAAACGATGCAGGGCAGCCGAATACAACAGTCCCTGAAGGGGATAGTGAGAGCTGAACATCATGGCGCGCATGGTGGCGGTGTCGTACATGTCGGCCCGTAGCTTCCGAGCGCCGGGAACCCGATTCGTCTTGTAGTCGACCACAAGGTGGCGTCCATCCGGACGTCTCAGGACGGCATCAATCGAACCGGTGAGGAACCCTCGCAGAGTCTGGTCACTGTTAGGTATGTGGGCCAGGGCGTCCCCATAGCCATTGATCGGATCGTCAGATGGCACCAAGCCTGGATCCCTGAGCAGAGCTGCCAGATCGGCCATCGTCGCTGCCAGACCAGATTGGGACATCGCCAACTCGAAGTTCATCTCCGCGAGTCGGTCGTCGGGGGAGAAGCTCGCCAAGGACATGCCCGGCGCCAGGTCGCCAAGATCAGTCCGCAGAACCTGCTCCAAGCCGCTGGCAAGATCTGTTGCAGGGACATCCGGCAATGGCGTGGTGCGCAGAGTTCTGCGGGTGATCGTAAGGACCTCGTTGAACAAATCCGCAGAACCGGTGTCGACGTATTCAAGGACCGCGTGTACCAGTGTGCCGAAGGAGGTGCCGCCTGGGAGTCCGCAGAGACCTGGTGCAGTGGTGTCGGGGGACTCGTCGTCCTCAGGTTCGTCAGTCAAAGTGGTCGGCAGGGGAGTGAGGACGGAGCCATGAAGTTCGGCAGTCAATCCCGAATACGAGGTTCGGACGAAGTCGAGGTCGAGGGGTCGTGTCAGAGAACGAGGAGCCGCAATGCTCTGTTGCTCGGCGTCCGATGCTCGAGTGAGCTGTTTCTGATTTGCGGGTGCAATGGCTGTCGTGATTGGCCCTGAGTTGAGCCAGGGAAGGATACTCGGATCAGTTCCGGCCCTACCCAGGCCGAGTTCACCAGTGGAACGGTCCATCTCGACCAGGCGTTGGAAGGCCGACCATCGATTGCGTCGTGAGCATGGAGACCACCACAGCCGAACGGCTGATCGAGCTCGGGTGAGAGCGACGTAGAGAAGTCGCAGATTCTCGCCACGCTCATCCTCCTCGTGGCTCTCAATCGCCCTGGCGCGATCAGTCCCCTGGGAGGAAATGTTCAGGACTCGGCGCTGCCCGTCATGCCAGACAACCGGCCCACTGATGTTCTTTCTCGGTGCCCATCCATTGGCGATGTCTGGCAGCAGGACGACGGGGAACCCCAACCCCTTCGCCTCATGAATGGTCATGACGTTGACGGCCTGATGGTCGCTGTCGAGACGACGGGGGTCATCGTCCCCCGCTCGTCGTTGCTGATCGCGTATCCATCCGGCAGTTGCCGTCGGCGTCAATCTGGCCTCGACAGCCGCGGCATGGGCCTTTTGAGCGACCTGGCGGAGGTCGGTGACGTATCGCTCGCCCCCGCTCATGCTGACTAGACGATCCAACACCCCTGGTCGGTGGAGGGCCGCTTCGACGGTGCCCCACGCTCCGGTGCTGGGCCACACGCTCGCCCAACGGGCCACATCGATGGCGAGGTCGGAACGCACCCTTGAATCCGATGCCGCGAGGTCGCCAGGGGTTGCACCAATGAGGTCAGACAGGCACAACCGGGTGCGCAGCCGCTCGTCAGTGTTGTCGAGAGCTTCCAGGAGAGTGACGAGATCCTCGGCGGCCTGGGAAGACCACACCGGTGATGCTCCGGAGAAGACAGCGGGCTGATTGGCCCGTGACAAGGCAGCAGCGATCTCCGCACCTCTCCTGCGCGTCCTGACGAGGATGGCGATGTCGTTGGGACGAAGTGGCTTGTCCTGCTCATCCTCGTCATGGATGATCGTGCCGCCTTCCAGCATCATGATGACTTGATTGACGAGATCCTCGGTGACGAGGCGATCCGAGGTCGTGGCATCCAGTTGCCCGTCGAGAGGAGCTTCGAGACAACGGATTTGGAATGGTTGTGACCAGCTGTACCGGTGAGTCTGCGAGGCGTCAGTGCCAATTCGTGACGTCTGGTGACGGGCGGTGACCGGCTCCATGGCGATCCCGCGTCCTAGCTGTGCGTTGTCGAAAAGGGTATTGACCGCCTCGACGATGGGCTTGTCCGCCCGGTAGTTGACGTCGAGATGGAGGACGTGCTCAGCGGAATTCGCGGCGTCCTGATAGGCGTAGATGTCGGCGCCGCGAAACGCATAGATGGACTGTTTGGGATCTCCGATGAGCCACAAGTTGCTGTGTCCGTGAAATGACCGGTGCAAGATCTCCCACTGGAGAGGATCTGTGTCCTGGAACTCATCAACCATGACCAGGGAGAAGCGCCGTGCCAACGTCGCACATGCCATCGGGCCACGTACCGGATCTCGCAGTGCTCCGACAAGATCTCCGATGAGGTCGTCAAAGGTATGTATTGCTCGCTTTCGTGAGCGCTTTCGTACCTCGTCACGCACGGACACGGCCCAGCCAACATCGGGCGACATGGCTTCCATATCTGTCGCGATCGGCACCTCGCCATACCTGACGGCAACATCCCTGGACAGATCCCGCTTGTCACGGACAGACGGAGGTCGGTCAGCATCGAGATGTCGAGCCAGATAAAAGTCGTCAGACACCTCGTTGGCCACTGGAGTGAGGTCGGCCATCAGGACTGACGACGGGTCGTGGTCTGACAGGACTCCCAACTCGGCGAGCATTCGGGAGGCGAACTCGTGGGTGGTCGTGATGACGGCCCGGTCGAAGGAGTCGAGGGCCGCCTCTACACGTTTCAGCCCTTCTGCGCCGAGGCTCATCACGGAGTCATCGCAGGCATCTGCAGGCTTCCGGCGCCTCGCGAGCAGGGATGCGGTGCTGACAAGGCGTTCATACACGCGGCCACGCAGTTCCCGAGCTGCCGATCGGTTGAAGGTGACCAGGAGGAGACTTTCGATGTTCACCATTCCGGTGGCGATCGCTTTGGCGCACACCGCCGAGATCGTCCAGGTTTTCCCGGTTCCCGCGCTCGCAGCCAACAGGACCGTTCCCTGAGGTAGCGGATCAACGATGTTGAATGAGGTCTTCGTCGTCATGCCATACTCCCGGGACGAGCGAATCGAGCCATCGAGGGTGGTGAGAATCCGGTACCTTGCGATGCCCGAATGATGGGGTCGAACAACCACCCGGAAAGCTCCTCAAGAGTGGTGCCGAGTTCATGACAGCGGGTAATCAGCTCGGTGACGTCAGTGCCCAGGAATGCTGCCCAGTTCGGATCACGCTCCCGCGACCACTGCACTTGCAGTGCGCTGGCGCCGGTGCGGTAGTCATTGCGAGCCATGGGAGACAGGCCTACCAGGGCATGGGCTAGTTTGACGGGTAGGGGGATGAACTGCTGGTTGCTCCACCATGCCAGACGTGCCAGACCGGTGAGAATCCCGCGTGCGCGTTCGGGGTCCGGAGCCACCATCCTTCGAACCCCGTCGCTCGAGACCAGAGTCCCGAACCATCCGACCTCGTCAGTGGCAATGGCGACCGCGAGGAGGTCAACCCACAGGTCAAGTATTGGCCTGGCATTCGCACGCGTCGCGACAGCATGAACGATCTGGTTGTTCCTGACGCCGACACGGCCTCGCAGTGAGACCACATGCATCGGATCAACGATGAGACCATCAGGCCACGTCAATGGCGGGTTGTCACCGTCAATGAGATCAAGGTTGATTTCGATGAATCGTTCATCGTGGCCACCACGAAGTTCCTTGGCCGTCTGCGAAATACGCACCGCATCGTCTGCCAAGGAACTGACGATTTGCTGCCCCAAGCGGCCTGGGGGAGTTGACCCGCGCAAACGCTCGGCGTTGATGGCATCTTCTGGGTTCGAACCATGTTCGAGGTCCGCGAGTATCCGAGAACGGATCCAGTACTTGTCCAACGATGTCGGGGCAAGGGGGAGGTCGACTGGCAACTCCGTGTTTCTCTCGTTGGCTGGCGCACCTGCCCGTGCCCGGAGCAATGTCCGAGCGGGGTGAGACAACGCCAGGGTGAGATCGGTTGGCGACATCCGTGATTCGGGAAGCTCCGTCACCGGTGGTAGGACAACGCGTTCACGACGTCGCTGCGAACCAGGTTGGCATCGTGCCGCGTGGGCTGCGGTGTGATCGAAACCGCGCCACCATGCACCGTTTCCATCGCAGAACTCATCAGGCGAGAAGGGCTGCAAACCGTGATCGACGGAGCGGGCAGTGACGGACCCCACCTCCAATGACTGCATGAGGGTCGTTGTGAATGGGCCAGGCAGGACGGGCAGGTTGGTCACAGCGTTTCGAGCCTGTCGCACGACGATGAGGCGGCTCCTTGCCGACAGGGCAACGTCAAGTAGGTCCTGGCGTGCTCTCGCGGTCGGGTCAAGGCAGTCATCGCGCAACCCTTGAAGCTGGTCGGCCCGAATGACGTCTTGATCAGGGTCAACGATGATGACGACCTGATGATCAATGGGAGAAAGGTCCCCGGGACGACAAACGTGAAGCGAACCGTCGAACCATGTGTGACGGCCGTGATGCGTGCGCGACAACCAGATCAGAAGATCAATGATCTCCTGGCGATCGAGCAGTCGATTCTCGGCAGCTACATCCAGACCGGTCAGAAGGGAGAGGGTGTCCAGGACCGATCGCGGAGCATCGCTGGGCGCGGCGGTGAGGTTGTCGACGATGTCGCTGATGCGAGTCGACCACGCGGTGATTGGCGCGGGTGCCGCGGTGTCCAGAAACGCCTTGCGCAATCGCGATACCAGTTCGGCCAGCTTCCCGACCACTGGGATCGTGGTGGAACCGACGTCAGTAATGGGTGTGACGGTACCGAGGTGGGTAGGAGGAGCCGACGACATCGCGATGGCGAGAACCATGCGCTCGATTCCGGCCAGCCAGGTCGACTGCCTGATGCGTCCCAGCCCGGCATCCTCACGAGCTGCTGGATCAATTCCCCATCGGATGTCGGCCTGGCTTACCAGCCGTTCGATGGTTTCCTGGTCATCGTCGGAGAATCCGAAACGTGCCCTCACGGCCGGCATCGCGCACAGATTGAGGAGGTCTTGCCCAGTCGCGCGAGAAGACGCCAGACCAAGGACGGTTGTGACGGCCTCGGTCACCGGATTGACGCGATCCTGGGGTGGGGGAGTCGTGAACCGGATTTGGTTGGCCGGGTGACTGACGTCCGCCATGGTGCTTGCGGACAACAGGTGCGCGGTATCCTGACGTCCCGAACAGACGATGACGACGTCCCTTGGCTGAACCGTCTCGTCGTCGGCGAGAACTGCGCAGACGACGTCGCGGATGACTTCTGCCTGACGGTCCGGCCCATGGCAGTTGTGGATCTCGACGGGGGCTAACTCGTCGCTTGGAGCGCCCGGAGCTTCACTCGTCGCCGGAAGCGATGATGAGGTCCACCTCGTGGTCGTCGTGGTGCGCAGGCGGTCGAAGGTGCGCCACGGATCGTCATGTCCAATGGCGTGGTCGAGGTGGACGATCGTGATGGTGCGTGATGCTGCCAGTGCTTCGGCCAACTCGACGTCATGATGGGGCAGAGCCGTCGATGAGAACCACACGATGGGTGCACCGGAGGAGGTTTCTTGGCCTCGCAGTGTGTCGACCAACATCTCGTGTCTGGTCACCGGATCGGCAACGGAGCAGGAATCGGCGAGCAGGGCACGCCAGAGTGGGGCCCACCAGGATCGGGCGGGATCCAAGGGGGCACCAGCGAGGTCGACGTCATGTCCATCGTCGTGTCCGGGGCCGTGGCCTTGTGCCCAGGTCCGCAACACCTCGTGGGAGTCTCGGGCGAGCGCCGTCAAAACTTCTGCGGCTTGTCGGGCTGTCGTCCATGATGCACGTGGAATGCCTTGTCGGCGGCTGGCATCGACATGAGCGGAGACGATCTCGAAACCTGGGGAATCAGTCTCGATGATGCGCGCAATGCGTAACGCCAACGGCCCAGGGCGCCACGGATCCTCGTCGCGCCCGATCTCGAGGAGCTGTTCTTCGAGGTGGGCTCGAAGACCGTGGGGCGTGGTCGACTGGATGCCAGCGGCGATGCCATGGCGGCGGGCAAGGGATTGCAGCAGAGCGCGGGAATGGGCGGTGCTGGGTGCCACGAGCAGCGGACGAACGAAAGGGTCCTCAGTGGGTTGGGCAAGGGCCGTCGTCACCGCTTCTCGGACCTGGTGCCAGGTACGAACCACCTTCACCACACCTGCCATCGGGGCACCTCCTCGTGACGACTCGGCCTTGTCCTGAACTGTTGGAGGCCGAACTGGTGAATCAGTCTAGGGACGCTGTCGGACAGGTTTCGGTGTAGTCGGTGGTACAGGAGCGGAACATCGCGGCAGAACATGCCGTCGCGGAGCTGTCGGTGCGTGCCCCTATGGTGATCGCCGTGAGAACCCAGTCGGCAGATGCGATCCTGGCAGCACTGGATCCTGAGCAGGTCAAGGTTGCTAAGACCTTCGACGTTCCGGTGTGTGTCATCGCTGGTGCCGGAACGGGAAAGACTCGCGCTGTCACCCATCGCATCGCCTACGGAGCCGCGACCGGGAAGCTCGACCCGCGCCGGACCCTTGCGGTGACCTTCACCACCAAGGCCGCCGGCACGATGAAGGGACGACTCGCTGATCTCGGCGTGGTGGGGGTTCAGGCTCGCACCATTCACTCGGCCGCCCTGCGCCAGATCAAGTTCTTCTGGCCACGCGCCTACAACTGTGAGTTGCCACCGGTGAGTGATTCCAGGTTCTCCATGGTCGCCGAGGCAGCCCGACGCATTGGTCTGGGAAATGACAAGGCACTGGTGCGGGACCTGTCCGCCGAGATTTCCTGGGCGAAGGTCTCGAATGTCCCCAACGAACAATATGCAGCCTTGGCGCGAACGGAAGGACGAGTCGTGGCCGGGGTTTCGGCCACCGATGTCGGTAGGGTCCTGGCCGGATACGAAGCGGTCAAACGGGAACGTTGCGTCATTGATCTGGACGACATCCTGCTGTGTGCCGTCGGAATGATGGTCCAGCACCGGGACATCACGGAGGAAATCCGCTCCCGCTATCAGCACTTCGTCGTCGACGAGTATCAGGATGTTTCTCCTCTCCAGCACCGATTGCTCGAGCTGTGGTTCGGCGACCGCAATGATGTGTGCGTTGTCGGGGATCCCCATCAGGCCATTCACTCCTACGCTGGTGCACGTGCTGACTACCTGATGAATTTCGTGGCAGATCATCCGGGTGCGAAACGTATCGACCTGGTCCGGAATTATCGTTCGACCCCGGAGATCATCCGGCTGGCCAATGAGGTTCTCGTCAACCGTGTGACCCCGGACGAAGCTCCCGAGCATGGCAGGGGAGTGACCTTGGTTTCTCGTGGCCGGTCGGGTCCCGAGCCGGTCTACCAAGCGCTCGGTGACGACTCCTCCGAGGCTTCGGCGATCGCGATGTGGGTGGAATCCCGTCATGCCGCGGGGATTCCGTGGTCTGAGATTGCCGTTTTGTACCGGATCAATTCTCAGGCATCCCACCTTGAGACGGCGTTCGCCGAGCGGTCCATCCCATACCTGGTCAAGGGATCCGAGCGGTTCTACGAGAGACGGGAGGTGCGTCGCGCTCTCGATGCTCTCGTCCGGATCGTCGCCGATGAACCCGGGGCCGACGCACTGCCTGCTTTCGACCGCCTTCTTGTTTCGCAAGGGTGGACGACCGCAGCTCCTCAAGGAGAGGGGGAGGTGAGGCAGCGGTGGGAATCGTTGCAGGCACTCCGTGACTTGGCGGCCTCGGCTGTTGAGGAGGGGACGGCAACTCTGGCGGATTTGGCCACTGTGTTCTCCCGGCGAGCTGCCACCCAGGAGGCCCCGGTCGGAGACGGCGTCACCCTTGCGACATTGCACGCGTCGAAGGGACTTGAATGGGATGTCGTTGCCCTGTACGGGATGAGCGACGCCATGGTGCCGTTCATCATGGCTGAAACTCCCGTCGAGATTGCCTCGGAGCGACGTCTGCTCCACGTCGGAGTCACCAGGGCTCGTCGAGACCTGTGGGTTTCGTATTCCTGGTCGGGTTCGAACCGAGACCGTCAGGGTATCTCGCGCTTCCTGCGGGGATTGCCAGGGACCGGAAATGCGTCGACCAAACCCCCACGCCACCGCAAACGTCGCGCCACCGTTGCAGTGTGCTCGGTCTGTGGAGAGGCGTTGACGGCTGCCCGGGATCGCAAACTCGGCCACCACATTGCTTGCGAGGTCGGGGTTGACCCGACCCTGGTCGAGCGGTTGCGCGAATGGCGCAGCGAACGAGCGGAGGCGGATCGCGTGCCCGCCTTCGTCATTCTCACCGATGCCACCCTGCTCAGCGTGGCCGAGAAGCGGCCAGATTCGGTGGAGGGACTGCTGCAGGTGCCTGGTATCGGCCGACGCAAGGCCGATCATTACGCAGCTGATCTCATCAAGGTATTGCACGACGCCTCCTGAGGCGGCCAGCAGCGACAACCGGGCTGGGCCGGCACGACGAGACTGCGTTCTCCGGCGTTCGTACGTACATGGACGGACTTCGCGCTATAGACGTCTAAGCCATCGCGAAGGGCGCCAGCTGTGGCTTCGATCTGGTTCACCAGCCATGCAGTGACGGCCGGATCGTGGCTGTCTCCCGTCGTCGTACGGGCCACCGTCACCCAGTCGGGGTCGCGCGCAGCCAGTGCCATGTCTGCGCAGTGTTGGCATCCGGGGTGGTGATCGTTGATCGGTCCGAGAACACCCCAGCGATGGCGTCCCCAGGCAATGACCGACGGGACGCCGGCTCGATGGCACTGTTCGGCGATGTCACGTCCCCCGAGCAGAGTCCTTGGACAGATCACGACGACGTGAACCACGGGGTACGACGCCCCGGACACACACCGAAGGTCATGGAAGCTCCCGGGCTGCCGGCCACGCATCCACGTTGTCACCTCGATACGTCGTGCCTCCAGACCGCGGACGATGTCTTGGGAGACACCGTCATCACTGACAACGGCTACCCGTAGGCCGGTCGGCATCGTCACCATTCCAGACTCGTGAAGGCGATTCGCGATGTCTGCAGGAACATCGACGTGTCCGTCATAGCTTGCTCGCACGCCTCGCAGCCGAAATGATCGACCGTCTGGAGCAAGCAGACGCAATCCGCCCGGTACGGGCGTCCAGGGACAATCAAGTTCAACACGCATGCCCTGAGAATTGCGAAAGGCTTGAAGCGCGGGGAAGGACCAACGAGACGACGGGCAACACGTCAACGATGACGGGCAACACGCTGTCCTTCACGGACAACACATGCGGGAGTTCGAACAACACTGAATTTCGAACGCCATCTGGCATGTCAGAGCAGGGGATTCGGGGGACATGGGAACCCCCGGACCATCACGATGTGCCTTCCCCTGCACATCCGAGATCCGGGGGTTGTTCTCAATCTAGGGCAGGTCGGGGTTCTCGTCAACCACGTCGCCCCCGGACGTCATGATGTTTCTGAGTCGAGCCGCGGGGCAGAACACCGCTTCACCGAAACTGTCCTAACCACCGGGCATGATGGGCCACATGGCTGGCAGGGCGACCACCGACGAGATCATCGCAGCATGCGACGGCAGGCCGGAAATCATCATTCGGCGTAGTTCCCGACGTCACCGCACCCTGAGCGCACGGATGGAGGGCACATCCGTCCTCGTCATGGTTCCCATGGGGATGCGGAAAGCTGACCAGAACCGTCAAGTCATGGAACTGGTCGACAAGGTGACGCGATCCCAGGCTCGACGACGATCCGGTGCGACCTCCGACGAACTGACGCGTCGTGCCCGTCGGCTGTATCGGGCCCACCTCGAGCCGCGGGTGGGGCACCCGGTCGAGCCCATCTCAGTGAGGTGGGTGTCGAACCAGAACACTCGGTGGGGGTCATGCACCCCGGCGACGGGACAGATTAGGCTCTCAGATCGCATGGTCGGCTTTCCCGACTGGGTCATAGATCATGTTCTGGCTCACGAGCTGTGCCATCTGGTGGAAGCCAATCACAATCGGCGGTTCCACGAGTTGCTCGCAGGATTCCCCAATGCGGAGCGCGCGGAGGGATTCCTCAACGGGTACCAGTGGGCTGTTTCCGGGGGAGTCGATTCCCCCGAACGTCAGCCGGACGATCCGTTGGCTCAGTCGTCCTGACCGTGATCGCGCAGCAGCTTCTCCAACTCGGCATCGAGATCATCGCCGCCTTCAGCAATGTCCTGACGGTCGCCTGAGACATAGCCCAGCGGGTCATCGAGGTCGGCGGCGGTAGGCACGATATCGGGGTGGTTCCACACCTGATCGCGTCCGACCGTGCCGCGGGCATCACGCAGTGCCGCCCATAGGTTGGCTGCGTCGCGGACGCGGCGGGGGCGAAGCTCCAGACCGAGCAGGGATTGGAAGAACACCTCGGCGGGGCCAGATGTGGCGCGACGTCGACGCACGGCCTCGGCCAGCTGATCGTGACTGGGAAGCCAGGTGCGGGCGACTTGGGATGTCACCTCGTCGACCCATCCCTCGATGAGGGCGAGCAGGGTTTCAAGGCGCTGTAGGACGCCCTCCTGCTCTGGCGTGCGGGTCGGCTCGAAGAGGCGTCCTTGCAACCGCTCGGACATCTCCTGGGCCTTCTCCGGGGTCAATTGGGACAAGTCATCAATGTCGATGGCGTCCTCGATGGCCGAGGAATCGATGCGAATTTCGCGTGCATAGTGCTCAACCAGGGCCAACAGCTGTGGTCCGAGCCAACTCACCGCATTGAATAGACGCTGACGGGCCGACTCACGCAGCACGAGGTAGAGCTCGACATCTCGTGGATCGAGGTCGAGATCCTTCCATGCCGCGGCGATGTTGGTTGGGAGAAGGACGACCTGAGGTACCGACAAGACCTGGAGACCAATTTCGGTTCCCGTCATCGTCGAGGTCGACAGTTCGCCGAGGCCCTGGGCCAGCTGAGCTCCATACAGCATGGCTGACATCCGGCGAAGCGCCGGTCCCATCATCTGGGTGAGGGCAGCCATCGGGTCATTGGGACCGCCAGGTGACATCAATCCGGTCATCGCCTCGGTCAGGGAGACCAGCACCGGCTCGACGACAGACTGCCATGAGGAAAAGGTGTGCTCGATCCACTCTGCACGGCTCCAACAGGCAGGTTGTGTGTTGACCTGGGCGAACTCGCATTCTCGGTCGAGCCAGCTCTCTGCAAGACGCGATGCGTCGAGCAGAGCACTGCGCTCCTGCTGTCCTGGCGTCGGGTCAGGGCCGTGGGACGCCGTGATGTGGCGGGCCATATCCTTGATGTGAGACCAGTCGACCGGTCCCTCACTCGGATTGGCTCCGGGCATTCCGAAACCGACCGGTCCGCCTGAGTCGAACATCTGCGACAACTGGGTCATGAAAGAGGTGAGGTCCCCATTGGCGGGCAGGCCCAGTTGCTGCATCATGCGGCGCAACTGCTCGGCCATCTCCTCGGGGTCGGGCTGCCCAGGATTCTGGGGTCCGTCATTCATTCCCGTCTCCGTTCGCTTGGCATGGTGTCCTCGCCAAGTCTAGAGCCGTCGCCGTCGTGGAAAAGTAATTGTCCGTTCCGGCTAGCATGGCCACCATGTCCGAGTCGATCACGCCCAATTCACAGGCGCATGACTCCGGCACGCCCGCAGCGACGACCACCGCGGTCGATGTCGAGGCCCGACAAGGGGTGCGTTTCCCCACCCGTTGGACGGCAATCTCGTCGGCTCTTGTCGTGCTGCTGTGCGTGCTGGCCCTGATCCTCGTGCCCATCCCGTTCGTGGCCAGGTCGCCAGGACAGACCGTGGATCTGCTCTCAACGAACGAGCAGGGCAAGCCGATGATCCAGGTTGACGGCTTGACGGCTCGCCACAGCGAGGGCGAAATGAGGATGACAACGGTGTCCATCACCCGCGCGGATTCGCGTCTCAGCCTCGCAGAGGCCTTGGTGGACCGCATTCGTCGGGACCATGACGTCTTGCAGCGGGAAGCCATCTATCCGCCAGGCCGCTCTCCTCAGCAGGTCAATGCTGAGGAATCGTACATGATGGACACCTCCCAGCGTGACGCTGCCGTGGCTGCACTGCGCGCTGCAGGCCAGCCTGTCACTGAGATGCCGATGGTCAACGCCGTCAGTGCGGCTGGTCCGGCTCACGGAAAACTCGAGCCGGGTGACCTCATCGAGAAGGTCGATGGGAAGCCGGTGGCCTCCCTTCTCGACGTCGGCAAGGCGGTTCGCAAGCATGCTGTGGGTGACACCGTGGTGTTCGTGGTGTTGCGGAACTCCACTCGCAAAACGATTGCCGTGACGACGGTCTCATCAGTCAGTGACCGCAGAGCTCCTGCCGTCGGCATCACTGTCGACACTGGATACCGATACGTCCCGACGATCACCTATGGAATCCCGGCGGACATCGTCGGTCCTTCAGCCGGACTTGCCATGGCCCTGTCGATCTATCAAATGGTCGCCCCGAATGACCTCATTGGTTCGCTGCGGATTGCCGGTACCGGAAGCATTTCCCCTGATGGCAACGTCGTTGCCATCGGCGGTTTCCAGGAGAAGATATCCGGTGCCGAGCGGGATGGCGCCAAGATCTTCCTCGTGCCAGCAGGTAATTGCCGGGACATCAGTGGGGTTCAGACCTCGATGCGCCTGGTCAAGGTCTCTAGCCTCAAGGACGCCATCGCGGCCATCCAGAAGATCCGCGCTGGCGGAACGGGAGTACCACATTGCTGAATGATGAGGACGACAAGATGAGTCAGGACGCCGAAAACGCGGGGCCCGAGACACCGTCGGTCAATGACGCCCTGGTGGCATGTCTGGCTGAGATCGAGAGGTTCGTCGGGACATCGAGCTGGGGCGGCCCGCCACGCCTGTTCGCCTTGGTGCGCACCGTCGACCTCATGAAGGCTGAGCCTGGCCTTGCCGGTCAGCTCGCCGTGGGTGGACCAGACAGCCTTTCCAGTATCGAGCAGGACGACTTCCGACCGGGAGAGGATCTGGCCCAGGCCCTCGCCACGACAGCCTGGGGAGAGGCCGTTGACGGGGCGGCCATCTGCGTCGAACGGATCTTCCTGCCCGACGAGTGCGCCAACGAGATTCCGGACGATCCGGACAAGGCTGCGGGTTTCGTCGCGGCTCATCCCCATCGTCAGGAAGTACGTGTCGTGGCCGGTGCGCTGCGTGATGGAAGCCATTACGGCGTGGCCCGTCTCGTCGACCATCCGGAGGATTTGCTCGGATCGGTCAATCTCGTCCCGGCCCTGGAGTCTGCGGTTCTCGGCACCCTGGAGTGACGACCGGTCACGAGATCGTCTCGGGGTCGGTAATGTGCATCGTGTCGGTAGCGTGCCGCGACATCTAGGAGACGATCATGACGGAGCAGCAACCCGGGATGGACAAAGATGAGTCCGATATCGACCGCCGTGCATCCGTGACATATGAGCGTTCGCCCCGAGGCACGATGAGGGGCCGTCCGGTCATCATCGCGATCATGCCGGGCATCCCGCGGGCAGTACTCGCGACTGGCGTCGAGCATGCCAGGGCCATGGGTAGCAAGATTGTCTTCGCCCATGTCGCGACCGATCGCGTGCCGAACCCGTCTGATCCCGACCAAAGCCACCCACTCGACCCGACCGCCCAGCGAATCTCGAATGCGACCGCCCGATCGTCGATCCAAAGTTCCTTGGACGCTTTCATGGCGAACTACCCAGAGACGGAGTGGGAGCTCGTCTATCTGTCTGGTCTGCCGGATCAACAGCTTGCTCACCTCGCCCATGACATTGGCGCTGGGTGCTTCGTGCTGGGAACTCGGCGTCCCGGTTTCCGTGCCGGTTTGCAGGAGTGGCTGGACGGATCGGTGGCAGTCCAGCTGGGGCGCCGTCAGCTGCGCCCGGTCATCATCGTCCCGTTGCGAGGCAAGGACTGGGATCAGCCGCTCTGCCAGTGAGTGCCGTCGCGTCTGGCAGCTCCGTGTCGGAAGGCGACCGACGACCGGTACTGGCGAGATGTCTCAATGCGGCTCAGTCCTCGCCAATCTCGAGTTCAGGTACCTCGCGGCGAGCTTGCTCCCACACTTCCTTGGCAGCCGTGGCATTGATGGCGGCCATCACGAGTCCGACGATGACGTCGGGCCAGACCGTGAACCACACCGTCGTGATGAGACCAGCGACGAGGATGAGCACGTTGCCGAGTACGTCATTGCGTGCTGCCAGCCACGCACCTCGAACTAGGCTCGATCTCTGGCGACGCAATGTCATGAGGGCGATGGCACACGACAGGTTGATGAGCAGGGCGATGATGGCCGTCACTGACAACGGCACGGGCTCAGGCGGGACTCCCGAGGTGATCTTCCAGACGGCAGTTCCCAATGCTGCAGCTGCCGGAATGAGGATGAGACCGGCCAACCAAATGCTGGCTTTCCGTCGTGACTGCACCGACCACCCGAGGGCCACCAGGACGAGCCCGTTGATGAGGACGTCCTCGAGGAAGTCGGCCGCGTCGGCGAAGAGAGATGCCGATCCGATGATGGATGCCACCGTGACGTCAATGACCAATCCGATGGCATTGAGGATTGTCACGAGAGCGATGATCCGCCTGGTCGATGGGGAATTGATCTCGTCGGCTGCGTCACTGATGCAGGTGGGGGAGTCATCGAACTGTGCCACGAGACATCAGTCTGTCAGATTACGCATGACCGGGTACAAGGCCAAGGAGTGGTTTGACGGCTCGGCCTGCGAACAGGTTTCGGCAGCCGAGCGAAAACCCCGTCGCTACCACGGATCGGACGTGATCGCGGTGGCGACGGGGACCACGTGTGACTGGGGGTCGGTATCAGAAGATGCCGTCGCGATGGCGGATCTCGGTGATCGACTGGCCGACGGAGGAGGTCTTGACCACCGAGGTACTCCACGTATCGACGCCGGTGACGCGGCTCGTGTCGTACTCGGTTCCAGCGGCCATGAAGTTACCGACATCGGTGGACCAGTACCACGTGTTGGGGGCACCGGAATTCTCCCATCCCATCACGCTGCCCATGGTGGCGTTCCATCCGTCAATCGAGATCTTCATGTTGCGCAGGCCTTCCCGGCCCGCGATCCACCTCTCCACGCGCTGGTCGTACAGCTTGAGGTAGCAGTTGGTGACGGTGTTCTCCGTCATGCCGGGGTGGGCCGCCGTCGCATTCGTCACGAGGGTGGTCCACGGCAGGGGCGCGAACCCTCGCAGCCGGATGCCCCACGCGGCGTAGATGCGGCCACCATTCCAGGCGCCGTCGCCCGGGATGATGGCGAGGACCTTCTTCTTGTCACCGGGATTCCACGTGGTGTCGTGCAGGTGCGTCCGCCAGCCGTAGGCGCTCGGGGTGTCAGGGAAGGCGGCGGTGTGGCGGTCGTCGGAGGAGTACCCGATGAATGCGTTCGTCGACGGGTTATAGAAGGTGAGGTTCGAGGACGTCATTGAGAATGACCGTTTGCGCGTCGTGTTGCCGACGGCCTGGGCGTCGCTGAGGGAGGGAGGCCGATTGTCGCCCTGAGGGGCCCACGGCTTGAGGATGGGATTGGTGTTCGCCGGTCCGGCCACGGCGGTCAGGCTGTCATTGACCACCTTCGACGTGGCGACGTTCTGGAAACCGACGTCGAACCGCAGGGGGAAGGAGGAGTCGAACGTCTTGGTGCCGATGTTCTTGAGGCTGATGCCGACATTGCTCAAGCCGGCACCGTTGGCTCCGGCGGACTGGTTGAACGAGATCGCCATGTTGACGCCGGTGAGGTCAGGCAGGCTCGACTGGTAGGCGGCGAACCATGAATCGATCTCGGGCGCGGCAGTGCCCGGGCACGAGACGGCGTAGGCGGGAAGGGCTGCTGCGGCGCTCACAGCGGGAACGGCCCACGCCAAACCCTTGGTGATGGTCCGGCGGTTGACGTCGTGCTGCGACATGCGGGTTGACCTGCTGTGGGACGACCGGCTCGAGATGGCGAAGCGGCTGGGTGTACACACGTCGGAGGGAAGAGTACACGAGGGCGGTTGACCCCGCAACGACATCGTCTCTCGTGGCCCTCGCCACACGCGGGCCACCTGCGTTCCGGGTCCGGGACGAGCCCGCAGGTTAGTCAGTACAGGTGGGTGTACGCCACAGCACGGTACGCGCCTCCCGAGGTACGTTGACGCTGAAGTGGTACTGCATGACGGGCTCGGTGGTGCTCCCGGAGCGTTCCTTCTGTGGGATGTTGAGGAGCGGGATGTCCTTGCTGTCGGAGGTCGGGAAGCCCTTGCAACCATTGCACAACAAATCCTTGTTGCCGTGGCAGGAAGTGGCTGCTCGAATAGTTGGGGGCAGGTGCTGTTACCGTAGGCAAGCCTGATCGATGTGAGCACCGACCCGATGTCGGTTTCGCTGAAGGAACCGTTGTTGGTGACGATCGAGTCGTTCGGTGCCGGGGTGCTTCTGCCCGTTTTCGGGTCGTAGTCCTGGACTCGGAGTCCCAAAGAGACCGCGGTGATCCTCGCCTGGGGTAGACCGTAAATGTCACCGGGGCCGGAAGATAAATGCTTGCGCGGTGTTCTGGCGACCGTCCCGTGACCTTGGGGGATGCCACGATACCGTCGATGTCCGGGGTGCAGATAACGGTGCTCTAGGTCGTCACACAGGAGATGTCGCTCAGGATGACGACCTGGTTGGGGTGGGCGCTTGACTGAATCGTGCCCGAGTAGGTATTCGCCAACTTGATGGTGACGGTGCCGGGATTGGCGATGGTGTAGGTGACGCTTCCGACCCCCATGGTCGTGGCCGTCACCCAGCCGGAGTGGGCTGTCGTGTTGAGGTTCGACGAGGAGGTCGGGGCGATGACCGCGTTATTGTTGGTCACTTGGATCGTGTCGGTGTAGTAGGTGGCCCCCGATGTGGTGGCATTCGAGGTGCGGGCATCCAGGTCGCTGATGGTGAAGGAGATCGGGCCCGTCAGACCGGTGAGGTTGAGGGACATGTACTTACTCGTCGTACCGGCTGAGCCGACCTGCTGCCAACCTGACAGATAGATCCTTACGGGCGCCGGACTCATGGTGAGCCGTTCCTGCGAGTCGGTGGCACCGTTGAGGAAATAGGGGTAGGACCCACCGGAGGTGAAGGTCGCGTCGGCCCACACCGATACGTTGCCGTAGGTCTGGGCCGTACCCGGTCCGTAGGCGTTGGGTTTTCATCCAGCGGTGTGAACCCGGTCTGGGACCACGTCAACGGGACACATGTTGCGCGGGAGGTGTGGCCTTGCCACAGGTGATTTCGCTGAGCGTGACGGCCTGGTCGGGATGGGTGTTTCCATGGCGGTCCGAGACCGGGATCTTTGAACCGTACGCATTCCCGAGCTTGATGGTGACGGGTCCGACTGCGGGATCGGCGACGGTGTACGTGGCGCAGCCGCTGGTCGTACCTGTCGCCAGGGTCCAGGAGGTCGTCTTGTCGGCGGTGGCGTTGCTCAGCGCGGAGGGCGTGATGATGTTGCCCGACTGGCTCACCTGGACCATGTCGGTGAAGTACTGGGCGTGCGTCGAGTTCCTCGAGCTCGTGTGGGAGTCGAGACCGCAGATCTGAAAGCTGATCGGTCCGCCCGCCGTCGTGGGAAAAGCGAGGACGGTCTCACCGTAATCATTCAACGTCGGGGTGACGCCAGTCTTGACATAGCCCGAGAGGATCAGCGAACCGCCGGAAGACGTCAGGTCGAGGGGGAGTACGTGGTTTCGCCGGTGTAGTTCCAGTTCCCATGTTTGCTAGTAGCGACGGTGACCGCAGAGCCCGAGCCGTCCGAGGATGCCTGGGAGTAACTACCCGTCGGATTCGCGTAGCCTCTGAGGGACGTCCACGTGTACGAGGAGCAAGTCGCATCGCTGATGGCGTACGCAGGGGCGGCCGACGCCAGGGAGACGGCTGGAACGGCCCAGGCTGCCCCCTTGACGACGGTTCGACGACTTGTCCGGGTTTTGATCATGGGCGTTCACGATTCTTCCTAACTGCCGGTGAAAGTCGAGCACGGGAGAACCCACAGGCTGTCACGGCAGCTGCCAAGGCGCTACTTATCTCATGCCAACTGGATGAGGTGACTTTGCGCCCGTCAAATCTCGCCGTCACCCCCGCAGACCCATGGAGGCCGTCGTGCTCTCGAAAATTCGATGTTGGAGCGCGTGCGAGGGCTCTCGGTGTCGTCGGGGTCATCATGCTTGGCTTCGCCGTGGCCGGTGGTGGTGTGTGGGCTGTCATGTCGTCGTTCGGTTTCCCGGACGGCTCTCGTTACATTTGGCACCAGTTCATGAATACTTGAATCGCCCCGGGATGTCGGGAGACTCCGGACTTTGGGGAGGTTGGAGTCATGCCAGGCAACAGGAACAAGCGCTACCTGGCTGGGTTGAGGATCAGGGTGGTGTGGATGTATCACGAGACCCGCCCCGGGCTATGTCGGGGATTGGCCGGGGATGGTCAAGGTCGCTGAACTGGTCGGGGTCTTGACCCCGGAAGCCCTGCGGCGCTGGGTCTGTCAGGGCGAGGTAGACCAAGGTCAACGTCTTGGCCTCACGAGGGGTCGGCCGAGATTAAATGCTTGAAGCGAGAGAATGCTGAGTTGAGAAGGGTGAATGTGATTCTGAAGGGGGTTTGGGCTTTCTTCGCGGTCGAGGTTGACCGGCCAGGGCAGTGATCGTCGGCTTCATCGGTGAGCATGCCGAGCGGGGTGAGGGGGATGGGTTGTGGTGGGGTGTCGAGCCGATCTGTCAGGTGCTGCGCGAGCATGGCGTGTAGATCGCCTCATCGATCTACTACCAGTGGCGCGACAAGCTGTTCTCCACGCGTGAGCAGCGTGATGAGGCCCTGCTGGTCGAGATCCGTTGGGTCTACGAGGCTCATCTCGGTGTCTACGGGGCTGGTAAGGTCTGGCTGCAGCTCAACTGGGAAGGTATCCCGGTGGCTCGCTGTAGCGTCGAACGGCTCATGTGCGGTGCGGGGCTGGAAGGGGTACGTCGTGGGAAGGTGAAGCGGACCATGATCGCTGGTCGTGCTGCTGAGTGGCCGGATGGCCTGGTCAGTCGCGGGTTCGTGCTGTTGGCGCCGGACCGGTTGTGGGTGGCCGGCATCACGGGTGTGTCGACGTGGTCGGGCTGGGTCTGAGTCGCATTGGTCACCGATGCCTATGCCCGCACAATTGTGGGCTGGCTCGGGTACCACGATGACTACCCGGCTGGTGTTGGACGCGTTGGAGCAGGCGATCTGGACTCGGTAACGCGAAGGCCATGACCTGATTGGGCTGGTGCATCACTGGGAGCGGGGCGGCCAGTACACCTCAATTGTCTTGTCACAGCGTCTTTTGGAAGCCGAGATTGCTGCCTCGGTCGGGTCGGTCGGGTCGAGCTATGACAACGCTGTGGTGGAGACGATCAACGGGTTGTTCAAGACTGAGCTGATCAAGCCCTGAGCGCCGTGGAAGGGCGTTGATGAGGTCGAGTTCGCCACCGCGGAAGGGGTCGACTGGTTCAACCACCGACGCCTGTATAAGTACTGCGGCGACATCCCGCCCGCCGAGCTGGAACAGGCCTACTACGCTGGCCACAGCCAGCCCCATCAGGAGCTGGAACTGTCACACCACTGAGTCCCCGGACTCACCGGGGCGATTCACCAAGAGCCAGTTTACGCATGGTGTTGAAAGAGGCGTCGGTCTACGACGAATGCGGGTTAATGGTCTTGCGGTGTGGGGCGCTGGGCGATGGCATCGAGAACGCGTGAGTGGGTGGCGATCCATTCGGCCGCGTCGGGGTTGATGTTGCGGGCGACGGCGTCGATCGCTGTTACGTAGTGGGCAAGCCTACGAATCTCAGCTTGTCGGTCAGGGTGAGCGCTGATGAGGGGCTCTTGATGGGAGGCGCGGTTACGGACGTGGCGGATGAGCTCCACGTTTTCCTCGAAGTCGCGTCGGCTACGCCCCGGGTAGTGAGGCATGCCTCCGTTACGTAAGTCAGTGAGAGCTTTCCATACGGTTGCTTCCAGGCGCGGGGTGAGCAGAAAGCGCCAGTTGTCCAGTGACAGACTCGCCACGATCTGATCAGGGGTCGCATCGAGCCCCGCGCGCCGCAGTCGCGCCTTGGCCCTGGCGACGTTACGCGGGAAACCACCGAGCCGATAGCTCGGGGATTCCCCCCAACGCCGTATGCCAGTATCGGCGCTCAGGCGCACGTCAATGAAGTTTCTCAGGAGTACCTCGACATGGCTGATGTCTTCCAAGAATGCTTTCGAGATGCGGGTGTTCCACACGTACCACGCATCGACTGGTTCGATCCGGTAGCGGCTGAGCCTGGCGGGTGAGAACCACTCCTGCAACGTCTCACGACTCACCGTGAGAGCGTGGTAAGGTGGGTGACGATAGGCCTCGGGAAGGTCAATGCCGCGAAATATCGGTATACCCCCGAGGTCATTGTTTTGCCCAGGCCCCTCCTCGCATACTTGCGGGGCGTCATTGGCTGGCGTCATCTCGTCTCTTCCCGGTACGTGGCTGTCCATGTTCACGGCCAGGTACGGCAATGAGGTTCACCAACCGGTATCCGCACATGAACCTCCACCAAGCATACGCTGGCAAGCTCCCTCTCGGCCCCACCACAACATCAACTGCTGACTCGAACACCTTTGAGGCAGCGCTTTCGGCTTGCGCAACCCCACCCACGACACCGTCCGCTTACTACTCGAAGCTGAGGGATTCAGACCCTACCTACCCCCTCGATTGTGAAGAGCCCGTTATCGTTGGCATATAGAATGAGGGTGTGCCACATCGGTTAATGTGACACACCCTCATAGATATTCTGTTGTGTATTTTGTTGTGATGATGGCTCACGGCTTAGCTTAATGCCACTAGCGACGTTCGTGTGGGCTGTGCTGCGCGTGGCGCGTTTGGTCCAGGACGAGCTCACGTGAGGATGGGAGCATATGACACCCCACAGCGGGGTTTCCATGCCCCGATCCTGAAATAAATGGTTCTTTTTCTGGCCCCTCGGACCATTTTCGCAGGGCATGACAAGAGCCCCTGACCGATGTTTCACCAGGTCAGGGGCTCTTTCTTCGTAGCGGGGACAGGATTTGAACCTGTGACCTCCGGGTTATGAGCCCGGCGAGCTACCGAACTGCTCCACCCCGCGTCGACCTGCTCGACTATACAGATCACACTGGTGCAATACAAATCGGGGTGGGATGTGCCCGAACGATCGGCGCATCACCCCCTATCTGCGACGCCCGTTCGGCCGCCTTCGGAAACCGTGCACATCTGACTGCAGTACTGACCCCCGCAGACTGCGTGAGGTCGGGGGCGGTTATGCTCATTCGCAGAGCACCACGCCCGAAGGGAGCATGACCAGACGATGCGAGGCCAGTTGAAGGCTGCGGGACTTGCCGTGGCAGTGGCTCTGTCGACCACCGGAATTACCGGCTGCCAGTCCGCAGAAGAGGGAGTTCTCACCATTGGGGCGACGGCTGCTCCGCCGACACTGGACTTGGTGTCAAATGCTGCCGCAGCGATCCCGCAGGTTCTTCTCTACAACGTGTACGAGACCCTCATCCGCGTCGACGACTCGGGCAAGCTCGTCGGTCTGCTGGCGAAGTCGTGGCAGCTGTCCGAGGACGGACTTCACCTCGCCTTCCACCTCGATCCCTCAGCGCGCTTCGCATCCGGGGCCGCGGTGAACTCAGCGGCGGTGAAGACATCCCTGGAGCGGATGAGAGCCGAATCCGCCAGCCCCGTCAACCAGGCGAACCTGTCGGCAGTCAAGGCCATCCGTACCCCTGACGACGCCACCGTCATTCTTGACCTGTCCCATCGCGACAACTTCCTGTTGTTCAACCTGGCCAGCACATCGGGTGTCGTCATTGATCCCGCCACCAAGGATCTGGCCACCCGGCCGCAAGGATCTGGCCCCTACGTCGTCACCGAGTTCACGCCGGGTCACTCGGTGACCTTGTCGCCGTCCCCTCATCCGTGGCACGAGGGGGGCCGTCCCACCGTTCGCTTCTCGTACTACTCGGACCCGACCTCGCAGACAGCCGCCCTGCTGTCGGGAGACCTTGACGTCGTCTCTGATCTGACGACTCCCCAGGCCCTCTCCCGCTTCACGAGCAACCCGGCCTACCGGGTCCTGAGAGGAACCACCAACGGCGAGGTCGTGCTGGGTATGAACAACACTTCCAAGCCGCTGTCAGACCGACGGGTTCGGCAGGCCATCCTCATGGCGATCGATCGCAACGGATTGCTGGACGTCGTGTGGAATGGCCAGGGAACACTCATTGGCTCGATGGTTCCACCCACAGACCCTTGGTTCACCGACCTGTCCCACACCTGGCCCTATGACCCGGCACGGGCGCGCAAGCTACTTGCTGAGGCCGGGTACCCCAACGGACTGACCCTCAGACTGCGGGCCGCGGCCCTGCCCTACGCGACGGCAGCCTCTCGGGTGGTTGCCTCCGACCTGGCCCAGATCGGGATCACCGTCGAAAGCGACGAGCTGGAATTCCCGGCCCGCTGGCTCGATGTCGTCTACACCCATGCTGATTACGACCTGACGATCGTCGCCCACGTGGAGGCACGCGACATCGTCAACTGGGCCAACCCCGACTACTACTGGCGCTACCGCAACAAGGAATTCAACCGGCTCATCGAATCCGCCCAGACCGGACCAGCCGACCGCACCAACGAGACCATGATGCAGGCCAGTCGGATCTTGGCGACTGACGCCGCCGGAGGATTCCTCTTCCTGATGCCAAAGATCACCATCAGCAAGGCTGGCATCAGCGGGCTACAGCGCAATTCCACCTCGATGAGCTTCGACCTCACCAAGGTCAGGAGGACGAGGTGACCGTCCTCAAACGCGTGTTCCTCCCATTGGGGGAGTTGCTGGTGTGGCTACTGGTCGCATCCTTGATCATCTTCGCCCTGCTCAGCTTGCTTCCCGGTGACGTCGCCCAGGTCATTCTGGGCGCCAACGCGGACCCGAAAGCTGCAGCAGCCGTGCGTACCCGACTGGGCTTGGACCTCCCGTGGCCCCAGCGGTACTGGGATTGGATCAGTTCCCTGGTCAGGGGCGACCTGGGCATCTCCATCGTTTCCGCTGAACCGATCGGTCCGCAGATTGTGTCGCGACTGGCAGTGACGGGTTGGCTCGTCGGGCTGTCGTTGCTGCTGGCCCTGGTGGTCTGCTTGCCGGTGGGAGCCTACGCGGCCGTCCATCGTCGTGAGGGTCGAGGATTTGCGGCTTCCGCACTGTCACAGGTCCTCATGAGCATTCCTGCCTTCCTCGCCGGAATCCTCCTCATCCTGCTGTTCTCGGTGACCCTCGGATGGCTGCCTGCCGGAGGATACGTACCGCTGCATGAGGATGTCGGAGGATGGGTGGCGCACCTGGTTCTTCCGGTGTTGTCCCTGTCCATCGTGCAGGCCGCAGTGATGACACGTTACGTACGCAGCGCCTTCATCGACGTTCTCGCTGACGATCACCTGCGCACGGCACGCGCCGTCGGCTGGCGGCTGTGGCCCGCACTGCATCGTCACGGATTGCGCAACGCCTCGATCAGCTTGGCCACGGTTCTTGGTCTGCAGGCCAGCGCAATGCTGGTGGGAGCCATCGTCGTCGAAGAGGTCTTCGTCATTCCCGGTCTGGGGTCCTATCTCCTCGATGCTGTCAGTACCCGTGATCTTCTCGTCGTCAGTGACGTCGTCATGGTCATCGTGGCCATCGTGTTGGTGATCTCCTACCTCACGGATCTCCTCATCGTGGCCCTCGATCCTCGGCTGCGTACCAGTGCCATCTCCAGACAGGGGGACCACTCATGAGGAGGGCAGGTCTGGTCATTGGGTGTGTTCTGGTGGGCTTGGTCGTCGTGGCTGGAATCACCTCTGCGGTGTGGACGCCATACGATCCCAATCTCGTCGTCCCGGCAGATCGTCTTCTGGGACCAAGCAGCCAGCATTGGCTTGGGACTGACGGATTCGGCTCCGACATTGCATCCCGGATGCTCGTGGGTGCTCGTACCTGTCTGCTCGTCGGAGTGGTGTCGGTACTCATCGCCGCCGGAATCGGCGTGCCGTGGGGGGTGACATCCGCCATGCTTCCTCGCCCCTGGTCCACGATCGTGGGACGAGCTGCCGATCTGCTGTACGCGTTCCCAGCCCTGTTGCTGGCGATCATCCTGGCCGCGGCAGTGGGGGGATCAACCCTGACCGGCATGGTGGCCATCGGTGTCTCGACGGTCCCCGTGTTCGCCCGTATCACGCGAACCGCCAGCCGACAGATCCTTTCCCAGGACTACATCGTCGCGGCGCGCAGCTCAGGGATGTCATGGCATTCCATCGCCTACAACCACGTGCTGTCCAACATTGCTCCGCTGATCGGCGTGCAGGCCTCAGTGTCCTATGGCACGGCGATCCTCGCGGAGGCCGCGCTGAGTTATCTCGGTCTGGCCACTCCGGCAACCGTCGCCACCTGGGGACGAATGCTGCGTGATTCCCAGGTGTACCTTTTCGACAGCCCCTGGCTGACCGTGGCGCCTGCCCTGGCGATTGCCGCAGCCGTCATGGGATTCACGCTTCTGGGAGACGGGTTGCGTGATTTCCTTGATCCGAGATTGCGGGAGGTCCGCTGATGGCACTTCTGGAGGTCAACGATCTCGTTGTCGATTTCGGACGGCATCGTCGGGTCGCTGTGGACCACGTCAGTTGGTCCCTGGACCCCGGTGAGCGTCTCGGCCTTATCGGTGAGTCCGGATCGGGGAAATCTGTCACCGCCCTGGCGATCATGGGTCTGCTTCCTGGCAACGCCCACGTGTCGGGTTCCATCCGTTGGCGTGGCGAGGAGCTCATCGGGGCCAGCGATCGGGCCATGTCCGCATTGCGGGGCAGTGGCATCGGCATGGTTTTCCAGGAACCCATGACAGCACTGGACCCGACGATGAAGGTCGGGAGACAGGTTGGCGAGGTTGCCCTGCTGCACCATTCCGTCGCGCGAGGCCGGACTCATGACCGCGTCCTGGAGATGCTGGAACAGGTTGGTATCGAGGATCCGACCCGAGTGGCGAACTCCTACCCGCACCAACTCTCTGGTGGCCAGCGTCAGAGAGTTCTGCTCGCCATGGCCTTGGTCAATTCCCCAGACCTGCTCATTTGCGACGAACCGACGACAGCCCTTGACGTGACGGTGCAGGCCCAGGTCCTCACAACGATTGACCAGGTGCTCGACTCAGTGGGCGCGGCATGTTTGTTCATTACCCACGACCTGGCGGTGGTGTCCCACATTTGCCACGACCTCATCGTCATGACCTCGGGCCAGATCGTCGAAACCGGTCCAGCCCGCACAGTGCTGTCCGAACCTGATCACCCCTACACCCGACGGCTGCTGCGAGCCGCCCGACTCGACCTTGTCGAGCCCGGGACGACGATTGTGTTGGAGGATTCATGACCACCCAGATCGAGGTCGAGGACCTGCATCTTCATCTGGGACCGCGTGGCGCCGGGATCGACGCCCTGGACGGAATCTCCCTGCACGTCGGCGAGGGGGAACGGCTCGGCCTGGTGGGGGAGTCTGGGTCGGGGAAGTCAACCCTGCTGAAAGTCATGATGGCCTTGCGTCGACCGGATTCCGGCACCGTCCGCTTCCGGGGGCGATCCCTGAGCGACATCGACGCGGTACGCGATTTGCGTCGGTCGGCCGCGATGGTGTTCCAGGACCCACGGTCCTCCCTGGACCCGCGTATGAACATCGGTCGGGCGATCACCGAGCCACTGCGGTCCCCGGCTGCCCGGCGTATGACCCGTGAGGAACGCAAGGACCGGCTGGCAGAGGTCATGGTTGACGTCGGTTTGGATCCCGAGTCCGCCAGCCGATTTCCACACGAGTTCTCTGGCGGCCAGCGTCAGCGCATTGCCATTGCCAGGGCCTTGGTCACTGAACCTGACGTCCTGCTGGCCGATGAACCGGTGTCCGCTCTCGACGTGTCGGTGCGTGCTCAGGTGCTGAACCTGCTCAATGACTTGGTGCGTCAACGGGGACTGACGATGGTCTTCGTTTCTCACGACCTGGCCGTGGTGCGTCACCTGTGCGACACCGTGGCCGTCATGAGTGCTGGACGCATCGTCGAGCGAGGCCGACTTTCTGACGTCTACCGCGATCCGCAGCACGAGGTCACCCAGGAATTGTTGACTGCGATTCCTCGTATCCGTGTGGACGATTCCACCCACTGAGACGAACTCGGTAGTTCGGCCCTGCTCCCTCCATAAACTGACCGTCATGAAGGCGCTCCTGCTCGAAAACATCCACGATGAAGCCGTTCGAACCCTGAAACATGCCGGTTACGAGGTCGAGCGGGTGAGCGAGGCCCTCGACGAGGACGACCTCATCAGTGCCCTCGACGGAGTTGATTTGTTGGGCATCCGGTCGCGGACTCGCATCAGCCGTCGAGTCGTCGAGGCGTGTGGTGACAACCTATCCGCCGTGGGTGCCTTCTGCATAGGCACGAACCAGATGGATCTGGCCACCATGGCCCAGGCTGGTGTTCCGGCCTTCAACGCCCCTTATTCCAACACCCGTTCGGTTGTTGAACTGGTGATGGCGGAGATCATTGCGTTGGCCCGTCGTCTCGGTGATCGCAATACCCAGATGCACAACGGAGTGTGGCGCAAGTCCGCCATTGGCTCCCACGAGATCCGCGGTCGTCGTCTCGGCATCATCGGATACGGAAATATCGGCCAGCAGCTGTCCGTGGTGGCCGAATCCATGGGCATGCAGGTCTTCTTCTACGACATTGCCGACGTACTGCCCATGGGGAACGCCCACAAGTGTGAGTCCATGGAGGAGTTGCTGGGCAGCGTCGATACCGTGTCCTTGCACGTTGATGGACGCCCGAGCAACAACAACCTCATCGGAGCGCGGGAGTTCGCCATGATGAGGCCGCGCTCGTTGTTCCTCAATCTTTCCCGCGGCAAGATCGTCGACATTGACGCCCTGGTCGACAATCTGCGTACCGGCCACATCGCGGGTGCTGGAGTCGATGTCTACCCCGAGGAACCCGCCTCGGGCAAGGAGCTGTTCACCTCCCCGTTGCGTGAGTTGGACAATGTGATCCTCACTCCGCACATTGGTGGTTCGACCCAGGAAGCCCAGGTCGACATCGGTCGCTATGTCGCCGGAAAGCTCATCGATTACGTCGAGAATGGCGCAACCGGGATGAGCGTCAATATTCCCGAGATCACGCCTTCCCCGCGTACTGGCGCCCGTATTGGTCACCTTCATCGCAATATTCCCGGTGTGATGGCCACGCTCAACCGACTCGTCGCTGACCAGGGCGGCAACGTCACGTATCAGGCGCTGGCCACCAAGGGGGAGCTCGGCTACTGTGTCCTCGACATTGCCGAAACTGACGGCGGGTTGTTGGCCAGTGTCACCGATCTCGAGGGGACGATTCGCGCCAGAATCCTCTGATCTCCGCGACACAAAGAGCGGGCGGGTGATCATCACCCGCCCGCTTCTATTCTCAACGGGTTCTGATGCTGACGACGCAGCCTCAATCCTCAGGCTGAACCATGGCCAAGGCCTCGGCATGAAGGAATCCGTTGGACGCCATGGCATTTCCTGACCAGGGACCGTCCTTGCCGTCGAGACCAGTGAATGTGCCGCCGGCTTCGGTGACGATGACGTCAAGGGCGGCCATGTCGTGCAGCCCCAGCTCCGGTTCGCACGCCAGATCAACGGTTCCCTCGGCAACCAACATGTACGACCAGAAATCACCGAAGGCGCGGGTACGCCACACCGATCTCATGAGTTCACCAAAACCGCGACCGCGACCTCCCTCTACCCATCCATGGAGGGAGGAGTAGGACAGGAAGGCGTCGTCAAGGTTGCGCACATTGGATACGTGAATGGGCGTTGCTGAGGCAAGCGACTTGCCGGTCCACGCGCCGGAGCCCTTGGCAGCCCACCAGCGACGTCTCAAGGCTGGAGCCGACACGACGGACGCGACGATCTCGTCCTCGACACTGAGTGCAATGAGGGTTGCCCATACCGGAACTCCGCGCAGGAAATTCGCGGTGCCGTCGATCGGATCGATGATCCAGCGACGCGGGCCCTCGCCGGTGTCAGCCCGTTCCTCGCCATGCACCGCGTCTCGGGAGCGCATCCGTGACAAGGTGCGGCGAATCGAGTCCTCAACGGCCAGATCTGCATCGGTCACTTCGGAACGATCGGGCTTGGTCGAGACCGTCAGGTCCCTGGCTCCGAATCGAGACATCGTCAAGGAGTCGGCATCGTCAGCGAGGATGTGTGCCAGGCGGAGGTCATCGGTGTGGTCGGCCATGCCCTCACCTTACTGGTGTGGGTGTGGCATCAAGGGCACCAAAACCCGGGTGGCTTGCGACCGACGGCCCTAGGCTTAGGTCATGACGACAGACGAAACCCCCACCGTGGCCGCTGACGCGCCAGCTCCGACTGATGACCTGGTGACAACTCACCACACCATCTCCACGGTTGACGGTGACCTCAGCTACACCGCAACCACCGGACGCATCGTTCTGGGCAGCGAGAAGATCGCCAACAATGCCTTCACCGCTCATATGCCGCAGGCTCTCATGGGCATCACGGCCTACACCCTGGACGACACCGATCCCACCACGAGGCCGTTGACATTCGTGTTTAACGGCGGCCCGGGATCCTCCTCGGTGTGGCTGCACATGGGCCTTGTCGGCCCACGTGTGGTTGATCCGGGAACCCCCGAGGAGCCGGCCACCCCGCCGTTCCACCTCATTGACAACGGGCACACGCTGCTTCGGGAGACCGATCTCGTTGTCATTGATGCGATGTCGACCGGATACTCCCGAGTCGTCGATGGCGAGGATCCAAATCAGTGGCACGGCTGGAGCAAGGATGTCGAGCTCGTCAGCGAACTCATCCGACTGTGGGTCACCCGTCATGGCAGGTGGGGAAGCCCGCTCTACCTGCTGGGAGAGTCCTACGGAACTGTCCGGGCCGTGAGTGTTGCCCAGCGCCTGCAGGACACCTTCTCGCTGTACCTCAATGGCATCATCCTGGTCTCCTCCGTGCTCGACTTCGGTAATCAGGACTTCGAGGACCTCACCTGGGACCGAGCCTGCGTCGACTTCCTGCCGACCTATGCCGCCGTCGCACACTACCACGGCCACAACTCTGATCGCGGCCTGGAAGACGTCCTCGCAGAGGCCGAGGAATTCGCCGACGGCCCCTACCGTCAGGCTCTCGCTGCCGGCCATCGCCTCGACCCTGCGGAGAGGGCTCAGGTCACGGCGACCCTGTCCCAGCTCACCGGCCTGGATGTCAGCTACATCGAGCGTGCCAACCTGCGCATTGAGCACATGCGCTTCTGCACCGAGCTGCTGCGTGGCGAGGGCAAGGTCGTCGGCCGTATCGACGGTCGCTACAAGGGTGCATTGCCGAAGCGGACCGACGAGGTCGCCGACACCGACCCCAGCGGCGACGACACCGGCGCAGCCTTCGTCCACGGCTTCCAGCACTACCTGCGCAGCGAACTCGAGGTGACCACGGAGTCCCAGTACAACCTGGGCCTGCCGCTGTACCGGAACTGGAACTACAAGGAGTTCCAGGGCCGTCCGGTCAACGTCACCGACAAGCTGGAACGGGTCATGCGTGCTCAGAAGGGTCTGCACGTGCGCGTCGAGTACGCCCATTACGACCTGGCCACCCCTTACTTCGCGGCCCGTGACACCATCAACCATCTCAAGCTTGACGACGATGCCTTCGATCGCATCGAGGAGGCCTTCTTCGACACCGGTCACATGCCGTACCTCGGTTGCCGTGACGAAGAGGCTGACGGTATCGCGACCTTCATCCGTCGGACCAGTGGACGTCCCGTGACCGAGGTGCTCGAGGAGAACGCCGAGGACCACGGGGACGGCAGCGAGTGAACGACGTTGCTACCGCCCTGCTCAACGCGGGGCGGTAGCACTCAACAGACGTCGCAGCGAGTCCACCCGGGACTGCCGCACCGTTCCCGCAGTGAGGGCGTCGTCGATGGCGCACTCGGGGCTGTCGGCACTGTGGCGGCATCCGCGTGGGCAGTTGACGGCAATCTCATCCAGTTCCTTGAAACCGGCGAGGATGCCGTCGGGCTCAACGTGGGACAGACCGAAGGATCGCACCCCTGGGGTGTCGATGATCCAGCCGCCTTGGGGCAGCGGGATGGCTTCCGCGCTCGTGGACGTGTGACGACCGCGCCCGGTGACGTCATTGACGTGGCCGGTGACGCGATGTACGCCGGGAACCACGGCATTGATGAGTGTTGATTTTCCGACCCCGGAGTGGCCGACGAGCACGCTGATCCTGCCGTCCAGCAACTCGTGAAGGTCCTTCAGGTCACTACCAGGGCGGCTGGTCACGACCGGAATCCCCACATCCGAGTACAGCTCCACGAAGTCATCTCCCGGCGCCAGATCGGCCTTGGTCAGGCAGAGGATGGGGGAGACACCGGCGGCATGGGCAGCCACCAGGATGCGGTCGATCATCCCGGGACGCGGTGGGGGATCGGCGAGGGCGGTGACGATGACCACCTGATTGGCGTTGGCAACGATGGGACGCTCATGCGGATCGGTGTCATCGGCCGTGCGCCGCAGGACGGTGGCCCGGTCCTCGGTGTGGACGATTCTGGCCAGGGTTCCCTCGGCACCTGAGACATCGCCGTCAAGACGCACCTTGTCGCCGACGATGACTGACTTCCGGCCGAGTTGTCGTGCCTTGGCGGCGATGACCTCGACGTCGCCATCGAGCCGGCAGCGGTAGCGGCCCCTGTCGATGGTGATGACGGTCCCGACAGGCAGCGATGAGTGATCCGGGCGTTGCTTGGTTCGCGGCTTGGTACGGCGACGTGGCCGGTCGTAGGAGGACCAGTCGCCGGTGTCGATTCCCGAGGAAGCCAGACGTCGTGGCGACACTCAGCTCTCCTTGACGAGTTCAGCCCACATCTGTGGGAACTGCGGCATGGTCTTCGACGTGCACGTGATGTCGTCGAGTTCGATCCCCTCGACGGCCAGGCCCAGGAGGGCCCCGGCATGGGCCATCCGGTGATCGGCGTAGCACCCGAACAACCCGCCATGGAGGGAGTCGGCACCCTGGCCATCGATCTGCAGACCGTCCTCGGTCTGCCGGACGGTGACGCCGATACCGGACAATTCATGCTCGAGGGCGGTAAGGCGATCTGTTTCGTGGCCGCGAATGTGTGCGACCCCACGAATACGGGACGGGCCTTGGGCAAGGGACGCGACTGCGGCTACCACGGGGGTGAGCTCGCTCGCCTCGTGCAGGTCGACGTCAATCGGTTGGAGGGCATGCCATCCGGGAGCCTCCAGTGTCATGGATCCCTCGGAACGAGTCGCAGCAGCTCCCATCGTGGCGGCGATCTGGATGAACTGCGCTCCAGGTTGAGTGCTGGAAGCTGGCCACGCCGGCACTGTCACGGATCCGCCAGCGATCATGGCTGCGGCGAGGAAGGCGGCGGCATTGGTGAGGTCTGGCTCGATGACATCGTCGAGAGCGTGAATCGGGCCGGGACGCACCACCCAGCGGCAGGGCTCGTCACTGATCACCGTGACGCCACGCTCTGCCAACATCTCGCAGGTCATGGCAATGTGGGGAGCTGACGGCACAGACGCCCCGTCATGACGAAGATCAATACCGCGCGGGAAGCGAGCGGCGGGCAACAACAAGGCCGAGATGAACTGGCTAGACGCCGAGGAATCGATCGTCACCTTGGGGCCACCGAGACGGGCAGGAGCCGTCATGGCGAATGGCAGTTGGTCGGCATCAACTGTCACACCGAGCTGACGCAACCCGTCGAGAACGGGTCCGACCGGGCGTCGGGACGCCTGCTCGTCACCGATGAATCGGGTCTTGCCAATGACGAGTGCGGCTACCACCGGGAGAAACCTCATGACGGTACCGGCGATGCCGCAGTCAATCGGGCCGGCAGAACGCGCCAGGTCAGGAACGACCCGAACTGAGGACGGGCCGGCAGGCTGGATGTCGGCACCGAGGCACTGCAGCCCGGCGGTCATGAGGTCAGAGTCACGTGAGGTGAGGACACCGTCGAGGACGCTGGGCCCGTCGCCGAGTGCCGCGAGGACAAGGGCGCGGTTCGTCTGGGACTTGGATCCCGGGACGACGACACGCCCCGCGAGACGATGGACGACTCGCGGGGCGGTCCAGTGATGCTGGTCAGTCAGCAATCTTCTTCTGAGCCTTCTTGGCCTTCTTCTCGGCCTTCTTCTGAGCCTTGGCGGCTTCCTTCTGGGACTTCTCGAGCTTCTTGCGGGCCGACTTCGACAGGTCGTCGAAGGAGGAGCTGATGGCCTTGCGCTGGTCACTGGCAGCAGACGAGACGCGACGCTGGGTGTCACCAGCGCGCCAGGCCAGGCTGGGACGACCGGCGGTGTCGCGGGAGGCCATCATGGCCCCACCCAACAGAGCGACGTTACGCAGCAGGACCGAACGAGCCGCGGCACGCTCGTCCCTCGGCAAGGACTTGTCAGGAATGGAAGCGAGCACATGCGGAACCATCGTGGTGGCAACAACTCCGGCACCGACACGACGGGCGAGACCCGTCGCCATTCCGAGACCGCCAAAAGCCTGGGCGGCGCCGTTGATGCGAACCAAGGTCTTGGTGTCCTCAGGGATGTATGCGCCGACAGATGCCGGCAGTGCGCGCTGAACCAGAGGAAGGAGACGGTCAGCAACCGGCTCGGCATCCTCCACGAAAGAATCGGGCTTCATCGCGGAGTTCGTCCCCTTGACGATGAAGTAACTGGCGAACATGGTCCGGCCCAAGCCTCGGATGATACTCATGGGCATATGTCTACCGCGCCAAGGCTTTCCGCGGTAGCCGGATGGGCAATATTTTCGTCAGATGAACGGTCGCCGTGGGAATAGATCAACCTTTGTGATGCGTTGACCCGACATGAACGCTGTCCTCACCACGCCGTGCACCAGGCGGAGCCGTCGCCCGTCCGGTCATCGGCGCTGTGCACTAAGCTGGACAGCGATGACCACACGACAGTTCGAACCCAGAATGGATCGTCACGGGGACGTGCCGGGCACCGTGGATGTCGCCAAGGAAACCGAGGCTGAAAGAGCCGAGCGGTTCGAACGTGACGCCCTCGAGTATCTCGATCAGCTCTATGGTGCTGCATTGCGGATGACCCGAAACCCGGCTGACGCCGAGGATGTCGTCCAGGAGACCTACGCGAAGGCATTCGCGTCATTCCACCAATTTCGTCCCGGAACCAATCTCAAGGCCTGGCTGTATCGCATCCTCACGAATACCTACATCAATTCGTATCGCAAGGCGCAGCGCCGACCGCAGACCTCAGATGACCAGGACATCGAGGACTGGCAGATCGCGCGGGCGGCCTCCCATGACAGCAATGGGCTTCGGTCCGCCGAATTGGAAGCCTTGGACGGGCTGCCCGACCAGCAGATCCTTGACGCTCTCGACGGGCTGTCCGACGAGTTCCGGCAGGTTGTTCTGTTGGCCGATGTCGAGGGATTCGCCTACAAGGAGATCGCCGAGATCATGGGAACGCCTATCGGGACGGTCATGAGTCGGCTCAATCGTGCCCGTAAGCAGTTGCGAAAGCAGTTGGTCGACGTCGCCGGGGCGCGGGGGATTGGCCCTCATGCCGGTCAGATTGACGAGGAGGACCTTGGTCGTCCGGAATTGGCGCGTAGTGCAGGAAAGGAGGGATCACGATGACGCTGTCTAATGGTGACGAGGAGTCCTGTTGTTGGGTCATCGACCACCTCCAGGAGTTCTTGCACGGCGAGATGAGCAAACAAGAGGCCGACGCCTTCCGTCGTCACATCGCGGCCTGTGAGAGCTGCATGGACGAGGCGGACATGGAAGCAGCCGTGTCCCGAGCCCTCAGACGATGCAATCGCACCGTTGCCGCACCGATGCAGTTGAGAACCCGCGTCGTACAGATGCAGGTGTCCCATAGCTGGCAGGCCTGAGACCGCTGATTAGTAAAAGACCCCCGTCCATATGGACGGGGGCCTCGTCATCCCAAAAACTCAGGCGTTGGGACGCTTGCCGTGGTTGGCGCCCTTTTTGCGACGCGCACGACGCTTACGACCAGTCTTGCCCATGGCGCTCTCCTTCCTGAGGGGTCAGAAGCCTCCCTACTGATGAAGGAGGGTCCGCGCGGATACGCGGCAACGACGATCAATTCTGCCGTATGGGGCGGGCCTGGCCCAAATTGAAACGCACATTCGTCGACACGTTGATGCCAGTTGGAGCTGGCTGGATTCTGGTCACTAGAGTGACGGCATGCCTGCCATCAATCGTTTGGTCGCTGACCGGACCAGCCTCGCTGCCGCCGACATCACGTGGCTCGAGGAACTTGTCGACGACTGGCAGATGCTCGCTGACACGTCCTTCTCAGATCTCATCCTGTGGGTTCCGGACAAGGACCCCAATGTGTTCTGGGCAGCCGCCCAGGTACGTCCGGACACCGGCCCGACGGCCCTGGAGGACGACGTCGTCGGTGAGTCGGTCTCCTACGACGACGAGAGCCTGGTCACCGAGGCGTTCATGAGCGCCGAGATGTGCGAGACCAGCGACAACAAGCTGTCGGCGGGTATTCCTGTGGACGTCTGGGCGATTCCCGTCATTCGTCATGACGATGTCATCGCCGTGGTCGAAAGACACACCAACCAGATGGGGGTGCGAGCTCCCGGAAGCACGGAGGACAATTACCTTGAGATTGCCGACATCCTGTCGGAGATGCTTCATCACGGCCGGTTCCCACTCTTCCCAGACTTTGACAGGGCTCTGGCGCCGAAGGTCACGGACGGGGTCATCCGGGTCGCATCCACAGGAATGGTGACCTTTGCTAGCCCGAATGCCCTGTCGGCCTTTCGCCGCTTGGGCCTGACAGGAGACTTGGACGGCGAGTACTTCATCCCGATGGTTCGGGACCTGTGCCCCAAGGTGCGTGAAGTTGGTCAGTCCTTCACCCTTGATCTGGAGGGTCGTTGGCTTTCCGAGACCGATATTGAGAATTCCGAGGCGACCCTGCGTGCCCGCGTCATTCCGTTGCAGACCTGGTTGGACGACGTCGAGGTCTCGGCAGGAACGATGATTCTCATCCGCGACCTCACCGAGTTGCGGGACCGAGATCGTCAGCTCGTCACCAAGGACGCCACGATCCGCGAGATCCATCACCGGGTGAAGAACAACCTGCAGACCGTGGCGGCTCTCCTGCGTCTGCAGTCGCGGCGGATGAAGAATCCGGATGCCAAGGAAGCTCTCCGACAGGCCATGGGGCGAGTCTCGGCCATCGCCGTGGTGCACGAGATCCTGTCGCAGAACTTCGAGGAGCAGGTGGCTTTCGACGAGGTTGCCGATCGCATTCTCCACATGGTCGGAGACGTCGCGGCATCTTCGGGGTCCGTGGCGGCACGGCGTGAAGGGAGCTTCGGCAGTGTTCCTGCCGAGACCGCCACAGCCTTGTCCTTGGTAACGACGGAGCTGTGCCAGAACGCCATCGAGCACAGCTTGGATTCCTCGTCGGGAAACGTCATCGTGCGTCCCTACCGCACCGATGATTCGCTGGTCGTCGACATCGTCAACGACGGAAGTCCCCTGCCGGAGGGATTCTCACTCGACCAGCACCGCAGCTCCTTGGGGCTGTCCATCGTCACGACGTTGGTCCAGGACCTCGGTGGAACCTTCACCCTCGAAAACAATCCTGACGGCGTGGGAACCTGCGCCAAGCTCATGATTCCGCTTGACCGGTCGTGAGTATGTGACGCGACCGATGGTTGTCCCGGAACGGATTCGAATGATTCCGGGCTGCCTGTCCGAGCTGAGTCAGGAACGACGAACGCGGGAGCGGGACTGACGACGCTTGATCGCGCGCCTCTCATCCTCGCTCATGCCGCCCCACACACCGTGATCCTGGCCGGCTTCCAGAGCCCAGGCCAAGCACTCGGCGCGAACCTCGCACCGGGCACAGACCTTCTTCGCCTCCTCGATCTGGGCAAGGGCCGGGCCAGTGTTCCCAATCGGGAAGAACAGCTCGGGATCCTCACTCAGGCAGGCAGCCCTGTGGCGCCAGTCCATGCCTCTTCGACTCCTTCTCCCCAGCGCAACCCGGGGCACGTGTGATGTGCGGGTGGATGACCCGTCATGCCGTACGACCGACGAGTGGCCGTTCGGCGGGCAACCATGAAAGTCTGGCAACCGTCGAATGCTTTGGCAAGAGCATCCACCGAAGGACGAACATCCTCCCACGAATCGCTCGGACACGATGAACGTCGGTCCAGGCGAGGATGCTTCGAGGAGTTCGCGGCCAGTTCAATTATGATACGTCGTCGGTCCACCCGTGCAGGAGCAAAACAATGATTCCGTCAAGTGAGCAGGATTCACGATCGTCTGCGTTGCGCGGCGGCATCCCGGTATCGGTCCTGGTCGCGGTGGTGGCGACCTGGATCTGCGCGATTGCCCTCCTCGTGGTGGCCATCGCGGTCATGGTGAGTGGTCGCGACGTCTTCAGCGCCGGAGTAGGCGCGATGCTCATCATCTATGCCGCTCTCGTCGTGCTGGTCGGCTGGATGGCCGTGAAGGGACGACCGCCGGCGCAGGGGCTCATGGTCGCCAGTGGTCTACTACACGTCGTTGTCCTGGTATCACTGCAGCGTTCAGGTGGCCCGGTGTGGTTCTGGATCCTGGCCGTCATCCCGGCTGCGGCTGTCATAGCTTCCTTGTCGCCACGGTCGCGAGCCTGGCTGCGGGACTGATTGCCCCGCAGCCAGTCGTCACCGCATCGGTTCCGGGCTCGTGGTGGCTCAGTCGTCCTCGTCGTCGAGTCGGGCGAGGAAGGTGGCCAGACGCTCAACGGGGACTTCGAACTCCGGGTTGAGGTCGACGAAGTGACGTAGCTCGTCGGCCAACCACGCGACGGTGATTTCCTCGTCTCCGCGACGATCTTCCAGTTCCTCAATGCCCCTGTCGGTGAAATACATGGGCACAATAATGCACCACAGCATGCGCCACGGCGCCACCCCTCATGGGATGGCACCGTGGCGGTGTTCGGGCGGGTCAGGCCATGGCCTTCTCGAGCAGCTCCTGCTCCTCGCGAACGTGCACACTGTGCTGGCCCACGGAGGGGGCCGAGGACGGCGGGCGCGTCACGGCTGTCAGGCCATCGAAGAAGCCAGGCAGCTTGTCGGACATCGCGTGGGGCAGGTGAGTGAGGATGTAGTACCAAGCACCCTGGTTCTCCGGCTCCTCCTGCACCCAGCGAACGTCAGTGACATTGCTGTAGGGCTCGAGCACCTCGGCCAGTTCCTTGTCCGGCAGCGGGTAGAGCCGCTCCAGCGGGATGATGGCCAGCTGACCGTCGAGCCCGGCAGCCTTGCGCTGCTTGACGAGTTCCCAACGCACCTTGCCTGAGCAGAGGATGATCCTGGTGACGGCCGACGGATCAGTGATGGACGGATCGGGCAGAACCGGGCGCCACTTGCCAGTGGTGAACTCCTCCGGGTCAGAGGTCGCCATCTTGTTACGCAGCATGGACTTCGGAGTCGCGATGACGACCGGTCGGTGCCTGTTGACGTAGGCATGCTGACGCAGCAGGTGGCTGTAGCTCGCCGGGGTCGAGGGCTGGCAGACAGCCAAGGCTCCCTCACTGCACAGGTTGAGGAAGCGCTCCAGGCGGGCCGAGGAATGGTCCGGTCCCTGGCCCTCATAGCCGTGGGGGAGCAGCAGGACGACGCCGGACTTTTGCCCCCACTTCGAACCTGCCGAGGCGATGAACTCGTCAATGATCGTCTGGGCTCCGTTGACGAAGTCACCGAACTGGGCCTCCCACAGCACCAAGGAGTCCGGACGGGCGACCGAGTATCCGTACTCGAAGCCCATCGCCGCGTACTCGTTCAGCGGGGAGTCGAGGACGTCCAGGTGAGCCTGCTCACCACCGAGGTGGTTGACGGGCACGTAGAACTCTCCGGTCGCACGATCGACCAGGGCTGCGAAGCGCTGCGAGAAGGTGCCGCGGCGGCTGTCCTGCCCGGCCAGGCGGACGTGGATGCCGTCACGCAGCAAGGAGCCCAGGGCGATCATCTCGCCGGTCGCCCAGTCGATCCCACCCTCGCGAATGTGCTTGGCACGACGCGTCATCTGAGGGGCAACCTTGGGATGGGCGTTGAAGGTCTCCGGTAGGTTCTCGTGAGCCCGGGCGACGGCCTCCAAGGTGTCGGCCTCGACCGTGGTCAGATGCAGGCCACTGTGCTTGACCGGGTAGTCCGGAACGCCGCTGTAGGGCTCGGGCTTCGAGGTGGCCTCACGGACCTCCTTGAAAACTGTCTCGAGGCGAGACCGGAACTTCGACATCACGGCATCGGCGTCCTCGTCGGTGATGTCACCACGACCGATGAGGCTCTCGGTGTAGAGCTTTCGGGTCGAACGCTTCTCAGCGATGAGGTCGTACATGTGCGGCTGGGTGAAGCTGGGATCGTCACCCTCATTGTGGCCGCGGCGGCGGTAGCAGACCACGTCGATGACGACGTCACGGTGGAAGATCTGGCGATACTCGTAGGCAATACGAGCAGCGTGGACCACCGCGGCGGGGTCATCTCCATTGACGTGCAGGACCGGGGCCCCAACGGCCTTGGCAACGTCGGTGCAGTAGGTCGAGGAACGTCCGTCACGGGGCGAGGTGGTGAATCCGATCTGGTTGTCGACGATGACGTGGATCGTGCCACCGGTGCGGTATCCCTCGAGCTGGCTCATCTGCAGGGTCTCGTAGACGACACCCTGACCCGAGAAGGCAGCATCACCATGCATGAGGATTGGCAGGACCGGGAAGTTGTCCGGGTTGCCCAGAGCGTCGAGTTTGGCCCGGCAGATGCCCTCGAGGACAGGATCGACGGCTTCGAGGTGACTCGGGTTGGCGGCAACCGAGGCCTTGATGGTGTTGCCGGAGGCTGCGGTGAACTCACCCTCGTCACCGAGGTGGTACTTGACGTCACCCGATCCCTGGGAGTTCACCGGCTCGGCATTGCCCTCGAACTCACGGAAGATCTGCCCGTAGGACTTGCCGATGATGTTGGCCAGCACGTTGAGACGACCACGGTGAGGCATGCCGATGCAGACCTCGTTGAGGCTGTCGTCGGCAGCCAGGTTGCACAGTGCGGCCAGCAGGACGATGGCCGACTCGCCACCCTCGAGGCTGAACCGCTTCTGACCGACGAACTTGGTCTGCAGGAAGGTCTCGAAGATCTCGGCCTCATTGAGCTGGTCGAGGATCTGCAGGTGCATCTCGCGGGAGAGGGGCTGGTGCTCCTTCTCGAAACGATCCTGGAACCACTTGCGCTGCTCGTGATCAGCGATGTGCATGTACTCGATGCCCATCGTCGAGGCGTAGGAGTCACGCAGGATCGTGAGGATCTCACGCAGGGTCATGATGGCGCGACGCTGCCCGGCGAAGTTCGCGATCGGGAAGGTGCGGTCCATGTCCCACAGGGTGAGGCCGTGGCTGTTGAGCATGAGGTCGTGGTGGAACCGCGGCCGGTACTCGATGGGATCGATGTCAGCGGACAGATGGCCGAAGCGACGCCAGGAGTCGATGAGTTCGATGACGCGAGCCTGCTTGCCGACCTGGTCGGGGCGGTTGGCCTGACGGTCGCTCGCCCACTGGACCGGAGCGTAGGGGATACGCAGGGATTCGAAGATGTTCTCGTAGAAGCGATCAGCACCCAAGAGCAGCTGGTGCATGCGACGCAGGAATTCGCCGGACTGGGCGCCCTGGATGATGCGGTGATCGTAGGTAGAGGTGAGGGTCGTCACCTTGGAGATGCCCAGCTCCGCCATACGGGTGGGGGAGTTGCCCTGGTAGGCAGCTGGGTAGTCGATCGATCCGACGCCGAGGATCATGCCCTGACCAGGCATGAGGCGGGCAATGGAATGGTTGGTTCCGAAACCGCCTGGGTTCGTCAGGGAGGCCGTGACTCCCTTGAAGTCCTCGATGGTCAGTTCATTGGTGCGACCCTTGCGGACGATCTCCTCGTAGGCACGCCAAAAGTCGAGGAAGTCCATCTGCTCGGCGCCCTTGATGGCGGGCACCACGAGTTTGCGGGAGCCGTCCTTGTTGACGACGTCGATGGCCATGCCGAGGTTGATCTGATGGTTCTCGATGAGGTGAGGCTTGCCGTCGATCTCTGCATAGGCGTTGTTCATCGCCGGAACGGTCTTGAGCGCCTGCACCATCGCATAGGCGAGGATGTGGGTGAAGGAGATCTTGCCGCCCTTGGCCTTGCGAAGGAAGTTGTTGATCATGGTGCGCTGCTCGATGACGAGCTGCATCGGTACGTCACGCACCGTGGTGGCCGTCGGCATGGTCAGCGACTGATCCATGTTCTTGGCGGTGCGCATCGGCGCACCCTTCATCTTCGTCACCGTGGGCTCGACAGTTTCCAGCTTGGCGCTGTGACGCGGGGCGTCAGCCGTCAGAAGAGGACGGGCAGGCTCGCGGGAGGTCTTTGATGGTTCGGGCTTCGATGCCATGTCCTTGACCTTCGGTGTCGGGGTGGGGGCGGTTGATGCAGCGGGTTTGGGAGCCGGCTTGGGCTCGGCCTTCGCAGCCGGAGCAGGCTTCTGGTTAGCGATGGGGTTGGGAGCCGGTTCAGGCTTGGGATCCTGACGAGCAGGCTGTTCGCCGGCTGCCGATCCGGTCACCTCATCGGACGCCTGGGCCGCCTCGTGGTGAAAAAATGTGACCCAAGCAGGATCGACCGAACTCGGATCATTCTGGTACTGGTCACGCATCTCCTCGATGAGCCAGTCGTTGGCTCCAAAATCAGGAGAGTTGTTGGACTTGTCGTGTGGGGCGGGACTCACCACTGCCTTCTTCCGTCAAACCGTCGTGTCAAGCACTCGCGGAACCTCTGGAAAGGCCCTCCGAGCTGCGCTGCTCTGTCTGTGTCCATGGACCCAGACGTGATGATCGTAGCCGGATTGACCAGGCCATCCCAACAATTTGGGCACATCGAGGAACACTCATCCCCGATCACCAAAATGTGATATTAGTCACCGCTCGTCCAGCGTAGCGTGGACTGGTTTCGTCGGGGCCGATGTCGGCTGGGCGGGACGGTGCATGCGAAGGCTCGCGAAGAACGCAACAACACAAGCTACGAAGGTCACGATGGTCATGATGTTGCGGCTGACCAGGAGGTTCGTGCTGATGCGACTGGGAGGCAAGCCGATGATGCCAGGGTAATTCAGTGGGTACACCTGCTGCGTCAAGAAAGCCGTGATGAGAAGGAACATTGCGGCGGTCCAGCACCATGTCTGGGCCCAGGACAGGGTGTTCGGATCGGGAGGGTTCTCAGAGGTGTTCTCACCAGAGACTCGATCGAGAACCATGGCGGCTGGCGCAGCCCACCACACGAAGTACTGGGGGGACAACGTCTTGTTGGCGATGATGAGAGCGCCGATGATGACGAGATCAGCCAGCACTGCGCTGCGGTGGTCAAGACCGTTGCGTCGCCACGAGAGAAGGGCCACCCCGATCGCCAGTGCCACAGTGAGGGCCATGAGGATGGTCGAGAGTGATTGCCACGTAGACGCACCCGGGCCAAAGATCTCGAAGGCGTTGTACTTCGACATCTCGACCTTGTAACCACCGTCGGGATTCTTGAAGTGTTGGTACACGGGGACGGTGGCGGGTACGGATTCGACTTGAAGCCCCCGGCCCGACTGCCACGTCAATGGGGACACGAGGCGGCCCCATCCACCGTCCAGCAACGAGGCCAGTGCGAGTGCGACACCAGTCGCGCCGAATGCGATCAGGCGTCGGATGGCCGCCTTGTGCCGGGAAATCATGGGAAGGATGAGAAGGGCCGGCCACAACTTCACCGCGGCACCCAAGGCGATCATGACGCCACACGCGGCCGGGTGACGGCGGTACCAGAGAGCTGCCAACCCCATGCAAACGGCGGGCACCATGTCGAAGCGATTCCACATGATGGGTCCGAGGAATGGCACCAGGACGATCCACCACAGAGCGCCGGCTCGGTGGCCGTGGATCCACATGGCGACAGCAAGCAGTGCGTCAAGCAGCAGCATCGTCGTGGCGAATGCCGGTATGAAGTAGGAGTCACCGGCAGACCAGTGCAAGGCACGCAGGAACCACACGACAGGAAGCGGGTATTCCGGAAGAACCACTGGATCGGGCTGTCCGCCCTGCATCCACCACAGGTAGTACTGCACATCCCCGGTGATGTAGTTCGACGAGGGTTTGATGAAGACATGGAGCATAGTCATGCGTCCGGCGACCCACAGCATGATGGCACCGGCCCCGGAAAACAGGGCGGCTCGTGATCTCTGACGAGGGGATTCGGTGGCAAGGGCTCGCACGATGTGAAACCCTACCCGGTCAGAGCTGGTGTCTCGCTGCGTCACTGGTGGGCGCTCCCGGAGGGATTCGAACCCTCGCTCCCGCCTCCGGAGGGCGGTGCTCTATCCCCTGAGCTACGGGAGCCGATGGGTCCGTGGACCCCGACCGTCCGTCGACTTTAGCGCATTGGTGGGATGATACGCCATTCATGGCCACGAACGTGGACACCCGCTGGCCCTGTCGTCACCCTCTGGCAAGGTGGAACCATGACGCACATGCACGTTGCCGGCTCGGTCCATGCCGATGTCGCGGCTGCCGGCCCTCAGTGGCTGACCTTGCCCGATGACGTCAATGCCCTGGATCCTGCGCTCTGGTCCGGGTCAGCGGGACGTGGACATGACGGAATTGTCGACGTCGCAGGCGTCTCCGTGACAGACCTCCTGGCCGAGTACGGTTCCCCTCTCTACGTCCTCGACGAGGCTGACTTCCGCCAGCGCGCCCGGACTTTCCGCGACGCTTTCGCAGGCTGGGACGTCTATTACGCAGGCAAGGCCTTCTTGACGCGCACCGTCGCCTCCTGGATCGACGAGGAGGGTCTCTGCCTGGACACCTGCACCGGTGGAGAGCTCATCACGGCGCTCCAGGGCGGAATGGATCCTGCACGCATTGGCCTGCATGGGAACAACAAGTCCATTGACGAGCTCAAGCTGGCTCTCAGCACCGGGGTCGGGCGGATCATCGTCGACTCGCTGGACGAGATCACCCGTATCGAGAAGCTGTGTCGAGAGAACGGCTGGCACGCCCGAGTCATGGTGCGTGTCACTGCGGGCGTCGAGGCTCACACCCACGAGTACATCGCCACCGCACATGAGGACCAGAAGTTCGGTTTCTCGATCACCAATGGTGCGGCCATGGTGGCCATGGTGAGGTGCCACACCAGTGACGTCATTGACCTGCAGGGCATTCATTCCCACATCGGCTCCCAGATCTTCGACACCGCGGGTTTCGAGGTGGCGGCTCGTCGCACCATGAAACTGCTTGAACAGTTCCGGCAGGCCACCGGCACTGCCCTGCCGGAACTCGACCTCGGTGGCGGATTCGGCATCGCCTACACCAACCAGGACACTCCGGCCACCGCTGAGAGCCTGGCTGCTTCCCTGCGGGAGATCGTCACCCTTGAGGCCCGGGGTAGGGGAATGGAGGTTCCCCACATCTCCCTGGAGCCTGGTCGTGCGATCGTCGGGCCGACGACGATGGCCCTGTACACCGTCGGCACCGTCAAGCCAGTGGACCTGGACACCGGCGCCCAACGGATCTACGTGTCGGTTGACGGCGGTATGAGCGACAACATTCGTCCCGCTCTTTATGCTGCGGAATACTCTGCCGTCATCGCCAACCGTGCCTCGACCGTCACCCCGGTGCTGTGCCGCATCGTCGGAAAGCACTGTGAGGCCGGCGACATCTTGGTCCGCGACGTGTACCTCCCCGGTGACGTGTCGCCGGGGGACGTCATCGCAGTTCCTGGTGCCGGCGCCTATTCAAGGTCCATGGCATCGAACTACAATCACGTGCCGCGACCAGCCGTCGTCCGCGTCGGTATCGGAGACCACCCGGACACATCGGTATTGCTGCGACGGGAGAGCATTGATGACCTGCTGTCCCTGGATCCGGGCCCGGTCACGTCCGAGGTGCAGTGGCCGTGATGGATCACAGAAGCACACGGCCCATGGCCCTTGACCAACCATCAGCTGACAACAACGAGATGAGGACGAGATGACGAACACCACCGGTCCCGCGTCAGCCCAGCCGATCCGCGTGGCCCTCCTGGGGTGCGGGGTCGTGGGCTCCCAGGTGGCCCGCATGATTGAGTCCCGCAGTGACGACGTCGCGGCTCGGGTGGGCCGTCGTGTCGAGCTCGCTGGCATTGCTGTCGCCCATCCTGATCGCCCCCGTCAGGGCCTTGACTCGCGGCTGTTCACGGATGACCCGACAGCGCTGGTCAACCGTGACGACATTGACATCGTCATTGAGCTCATTGGTGGCATCGACCCCGCACGTCAGCTTCTGACGGCTGCCCTGGAGAAGGGACATTCCGTCGTCACTGCCAACAAGGCTCTGCTGGCTGCCCATGGCACGGAACTGCACGCGGTCGCCGAGGACCATGGCGTCGACCTCTACTACGAGGCCGCAGTGGCCGGAGCCATCCCGATCGTCAGGCCGCTGCGCGAGTCGCTTGTCGGTGACCAGATCACCCGAGTGATGGGAATCGTGAATGGCACGACGAACTACATCCTTGACCAGATGACGACCACGGGAGCAGGTTTCGACGACGCTCTGGCCCAGGCGCAGGCCAAGGGATATGCCGAGGCCGATCCGACGGCCGACGTCGAGGGATATGACGCCGCCGCCAAGGCGGCCCTGCTGTCCACCTTGGCGTTCCACACGCGCATGCGCGGCGACCAGGTGTACCGGGAGGGCATCACTGCCATCACCCGGGAGGACATTGCCGCCGCTCGGGACATGGACTGCGTCATCAAGTTGCTTGCCGTCTGCCAGGCCGGTCCTGACGGCATCTCTGCTCGCGTTCATCCGGCTCTGGTTCCTGCCGCCCACCCGCTGGGCGGAGTCTCTGGCGCCTTCAACGCTGTCTTCGTGGAAGCTCGCGAGGCGGGGCAACTGATGTTCCTCGGCCCGGGTGCGGGTGGCTCCCCGACGGCTTCTGCCGTGATGGGTGACTTGGTGACGGTGGCTCGTAACCTGGTTCGAGGAGTTTCCGGTCCGCCTCAGGACGTCTACGGCGAGTTCCCGATTCTGCCCATCGCCGAGGTTCACACCAGGTTCCACCTGCGCCTGCAGGTACGCGACGAGCCTGGGGTCCTCGCCGAGGTCGCGAAGATCTTCGCGAGCCATGGCGTCTCCTTGCAGACCGTGCAGCAGTCGGCGGTGGAGGGCAATGACCGTGTCGATGGCTGGTCCGCGACCCTCAAGATTCTCACCCACGAGGCCCGAGAGTGCGACGTGAAGGAATGCGTCGACGAACTCACCGGACACCATTACGTCAACTCTGATCCCCGCGTCATCCGAGTGGAGGGAATGTGATCATGACCCAGCAGAAGCGTCCCTTCGGCGTCATCGAGAACTACCGAGACCGTCTCCCGATGGACGGTATCGACGAGATCGTCACCCTGGGGGAGGGCTCCACGCCGTTGGTGCCGGTGCCGCGTCTGGGTGCCGAGCTCGACTCCTCGGTGTGGATCAAGGTCGAGGGTTCCAACCCGACCGGTTCCTTCAAGGACCGGGGCATGACGATGGCCATGACGAAGGCGCTTGCTGATGGTTCCAAAGCAGTCGTGTGTGCCTCCACGGGCAACACCTCGGCCTCGGCGTCGGCCTACGCGACCCGGGCTGGCATGACCCCAGTCGTGCTTCTTCCCCAGGGAAAGATCGCAGCTGGCAAGCTTGCCCAGGCCGTCGTCCATGGCGGTCGCATCATTCAGGTCCTCGGGAATTTCGACGACTGTCTTCGCATCGCTCGCGAGCTGGCCGAGAACTTCCCGGTGTCCCTGGTGAACTCGGTCAACCCGTACCGCATCGAGGGGCAGAAGACGGCTGCCTTCGAGATCGTCGATGTCCTCGGCGATGCCCCTGACATCCACGCCCTGCCCGTCGGTAACGCAGGAAACATCACCGCGTATTGGAAGGGCTACCGCGAGTACGCCGCTGACGGCCCGGCCAGCCACGCCCCGAGGATGTTTGGTTTCCAGGCCTCTGGGGCCGCTCCGCTGGTACTCGGGCACGACGTCAACGATCCCGAGACGGTGGCCACGGCCATTCGTATTGGTCGTCCGGCATCCGGCGATCTCGCCCTGACCGCCCGCGATGAGTCGAACGGCCTCATCGAGGCCGTCACCGATGAGCAGATCCTCGACGCGCAGGCTTTCCTGGCAGCTCGCGAGGGTATTTTCGTGGAGCCGGCCTCGGCAGCTGGTGTGGCCGGTCTTCTCAAGCTGAAGTCCGAGAGCCGTCTGGAGCCCGGTCAGCGCATCGTCATCACTGTGACGGGCAATGGCCTCAAGGACATTGACACTGCTCTGAGCCGCACCACCTTGTCGACCGAGGCCGTCGAGGCGTCGACCGACAAGGTCGCAGCTTTGTTGGATTTCCACTCCTGAGAGGTTGACGATGCCTGACAGCGTGCGGGTACGTGTTCCTGCCACCTCGGCCAATCTGGGCCCTGCCTATGACTGCATGGGTCTGGCGTTGGACCTGTGGGACGAGGTTGGAGTCGAAGTCCTTGATCACCCCGGGGTGCAGATTGATGTGACGGGGGAGGGGGCCGACACTGTCCCGCATGATGAATCTCACCTTGTCGTCGCAACGTTGCGACAGGGGTTGGTGGAACTGGGTTACCCCCGCCCGGATGCTGGGTTGCACCTGACCGCTTTCAATGCCATTCCGCAGAGCCGTGGCCTCGGCTCCTCAGCCGCGGCAATCGTGTCCGGATTGGCCTTGGCTTGGGGACTGGCGCGTCCGGGAGTGCCGTTGGACCGCACCGAGCTGCTGACGATGGCGGCTGCCATCGAGGGACATCCGGACAACGCTGCCCCGGCCATCCTCGGTGGGGCCCAGCTGGCCTGGTTGAGTGGGGGAGTCGTCAACCACATCGGGCTGGCCGTCAACCCGTCAATCATCTTCCGTGTCTTCGTTCCTGATCGCCATGTGCCTACCGCGCTGGCACGCCAGGTCCTTCCCGGGCAGGTTGACCGTGCCGACGCCGTGCATCAAGTTCTGGCTGCTTCTCTCCTGGTCACGGCCCTGACGACCTCGCCAGAGCATTTGTTGGCCGCCACTCAGGACTGGCTGCATCAGCCTTACCGTCGCACTCTCATGCCGGAGTCAGCTGCGCTCACGGACGCTTTGCGCGACCGTGGTGTTGCTACCGTCATTTCCGGCGCCGGACCCACCGTCCTGGCCCTGGGGACCCGTGATCAGTTCGAGGGAGGATGGGACGTCGACACCACTGGTTTCGTCGTCCACGATCTTGTTCTCGGTGAAGGCGTTCATTTCCTCTGACGCCTTGTGTGAATGCGATCCGCTTCGTGCGTTATAGTGGTGAGGCAAGCGCGCTCGATGCGCGCAATTCCCCACTGACGACCGAATCGTGACCTCTGTGCCACAGTCCCGTTCGTGGGGACCATGTCATCGGCGTTCGAGGGCCTCGAACGCCACACCATGGCCGAGAGTCTCTCTCAGCAGATCATCTCGGATCCCCGTGGTGTCAGCCGCCCGACCCATTGTCGATTCCGACGGCAGGCCCGATGAAATCTCGCCCGCCGGAAGTTGCACCGGCCGGGGCAGTTCGAAGGGACTTACGTGACTCAAACCTCACAGCCGGGTGGATCCTCGGATCTGTCCGCGAAGTTGCTGCCCGAGCTTCGATCCATCGCCATCCAGATGGGTATCAAGGGTGCTCGCAGTATGCGCAAGGCTGACCTCGTGGCCGCCATCTCTGAGGGGGGATACCCAGGAACTGGGAAATCCGGCCCTCGTCGTGATGGTGGTCAAGCGCCCCACACCTCCGGTGAGGGTGACGATGCCCGTCCGCAGCGCACTCGTCGCCGCGACAAGGGCTCGGCTGATCCCGAGTCGCGCTCCTCTGAGGGCGAAAGGACTCCGTCGGTCGGTGACCTTCTCGATGCCGCAGAAGTGCAGAAGCGTGCCGACAAGGTGCCGGCGCAGGAAGACGGGGGTCAGCGCGGCGAGGACGGCACCAACGACCGTCCGCACCGTGACGATAGCGACCGTGGCGGTAGAGGAGACTCGCCGCGTCGTCGGGCTCGCAACACCTTCCGGGAGAATTCCAACGGCAATTCCGGCGACAATGTCAACGACGAGGTTGGTGCCCGGTTGGAGGCACTGTCCCGCGGGAAGAATGGCGAGCGTCCCCAACTGAATCGCAGCAGCCAGCGTGACCGCAACAACAATGACTCGACCCATGATTCTGACGACGATTACGGCCGCTCCTCGGAATATGGCAATGGTGGTCGCCGCTCACGCCGCCGCCGTCAGCGCGATCGACAGAATCGTCGCAAGCGTTCCAACGAGCGTTACTCCGATTCCGAGCCGAATCTCCGCGAGGATGACGTCCTCGTGCCTTGCTCCGGCATTCTCGACATTCGTGACCAGTACGCTTTCGTGCGCACCTCGGGATACCTGCCTGGCTCGAACGATGCCTATGTCTCGATGGCCATGGTCCGTCGCCATGGGCTGCGCAAGGGCGACGTCATTGTCGGTCAAATGCGTGCACACCGCGAGGGGGAGCGGCGTGAGAAGTTCGCACCCCTGGTCAAGATAGAGCAGGTCAACGGCGCGGATCCTGAGCAGATGAAGCAGCGTCCCGAGTTCTCCAAGCTCACCCCGCTGTACCCGCAGGAACGTCTGCGCCTCGAGGATGATCCCAAGAACATGACGGGCCGCATCATCGACCTGGTCAGCCCGATCGGTAAGGGACAGCGCGGCCTCATCGTCTCGCCTCCGAAGGCTGGCAAGACGATGATCATGCAGTCAATCGCGAACTCGATCACCAAGAACAATCCTGAGGTTCACCTCATGGTGGTGCTGGTCGACGAGCGTCCCGAGGAAGTCACCGACTTCCAGCGCACCGTTAGTGGTGAGGTCATCGCGTCGACCTTTGACCGTCCTGCCGACGACCACACCCAGTTGTCCGAGTTGGCCATTGAGCGGGCCAAGCGTCTGGTGGAGCTCGGCCACGACGTCGTCATCCTGCTGGACGGAATCACCCGTCTGGGACGTGCCTACAACCTGGCTGCCCCTGCTTCGGGGCGAATCCTCTCCGGCGGTGTCGACTCCGCGGCTCTCTACCCGCCCAAGAAGTTCTTCGGTGCCGCCCGAAACATTGAGCACGGCGGCTCCCTGACGATTCTCGCCACCGCGCTCGTCGAGACCGGATCCAAGATGGATGAAGTCATCTTCGAGGAGTTCAAGGGCACCGGCAACATGGAGTTGCGTCTGCGCCGTGAGTTCGCCAACAAGAGGCTCTTCCCGGCCATCGACGTCGACGCATCGGGTACCCGTCGCGAGGAACTGCTGCTCTCGCGCGAGGAGACCGCGATCATGTGGAAGCTGCGACGCGTTCTCTCCGGCCTGGAAGATTCCCAGGCCCTCGAGATGATGCTCTCGAGGCTACGCAAGACTCAGACCAACGTCGAGTTCCTCTACACGATCTCCAAGACGACTCCCAGCCAGGACTGACGTCGCCAGGTGGACCGGTGCCGGCCGTTCGGTGTATCGTCGAACGCCGGTTCCGGTTCACGTCCGCATGATCAGTCGGGCGACCCGGGGCACGTTTGATTAAGGAGATCACGTATGAAGCAGGGAATTCATCCCGAATACCACGAGACGACCGTGGTGTGCACCTGTGGGAACACCTTCACCACCCACAGCACCTCGAAGTCCGGCACCCTTAATGCCGATGTCTGCTCGAAGTGCCACCCGTTCTACACCGGTAAGCAGAAGATCCTCGACACCGGCGGCCGCGTCGCCCGGTTCGAGCGCCGCTACGGTAAGAAGAACTGACGTCGTCCATCAATGACGTATCACCATGACGCCGGGCTGATGCTCGGCGTCATGGTCTTTTCAGGGGGCTCGTGTGGTCCCGACACGGTTGGCCAGGAGGGTCATGAGCGAATCGACGCAGCAAGCGGTTGACGAGGTTCGTCGTCATCTGCGGGAGATCGAGATCCAGCTCGCCGACCCTCGGGTGCTGTCCGATCCGGTTGCGATGCGACGATTGGGCAAACGCCATTCGCGCCTGCGCCACGTCGTGTCGGTGGCCGACCGCGTCGACCAACTGGCAGCAGACATCCAGGCTGCAGAGGACCTCGCTGACGAGGATCCCGCCTTCGCGCAGGAGGCCGACGCGCTACGAAACCAGCTCAAGACTGTCAACGGTGAACTGACCGAGCTGCTGGCTCCCTCGGACCCCCTTGACCAGGAGGACGCCCTGGTCGAGATCCATTCCGGCGAGGGTGGCGAGGAGTCCGCCCTGTTCGCCGGCGACCTGCTACGGATGTACATCCGCTATGCCGAGAGGGTTGGCTGGTCGATTCGTGAACTCACCAGCGAGCTGACCGATCTCGGTGGTTATCGCTCCGTCGTCGTTGCCGTCGAGGGGGTTCCGTCACGCCCGGCTTACGGTTATCTCAAGCACGAGGGCGGTGTTCACCGGGTTCAGCGGGTACCGGTGACGGAATCCGCTGGACGTATTCACACCTCGGCGGTCGGTGTCCTCGTCATGCCTGACGTCGACGAGACCGAGGTGGACATTGATCCTGCCGACGTCCGCGTCGACGTGTACCGTTCGTCAGGCCCCGGCGGCCAGGGGGTCAACACCACCGATTCCGCAGTTCGGCTCACCCACCTTCCGACCGGCATCGTTGCCAGCTGTCAGAATGAACGCAGCCAGTTGCAGAACAAGGCTGAGGCCATGCGGATGCTGCGCGCGAAGGTTGCCGCACTGGCTGCCCAGCAAGCTGCCGACGAGAACGATCGGATGCGTCGGGACCAGATCCGTACCGTCGACCGCTCGGCGCGGGTGCGTACCTACAACTTTCCGGAGAATCGGCTCACCGATCACCGCATCGGCTACAAGTCCCGCAAGCTTGACCAGATCCTCGCGGGTGATCTCGGCGAGGTCCTCGACGCCCTCCACGCGGACGAGGTGAGCCGACGGATGGCTGATCGTCGTGATGGGCAGGAAGCATCATGACGGATCCCAGCCCCTCACTTCTCCTGGCACGAGCCACCCGGCAACTGACCAGCGGAGGTATCGAGACCCCAGCTGCTGACGCACGGATGCTGCTGTGCGAGGCCCTTGACGTCCAACCGGCCAAACTCATCTTCGTGTCGAGTGTGAGCCCTCATGATGAGGATCGGTTCAACGAGATGGTGGAGCGACGTCGATCCGGGGAACCGACTCAGTACATCGTCGGTCATGCCTGGTTCCGCGGTCTGCGCCTGGACGTGGGCCCAGGAGTCTTCATTCCTCGGCTGGAAACCGAATTGGTGGCCGAATGCGCCGTCGACGAGGCACGGCGTCTCGTCATGGCGGGATCTGCTCCGAGCGTCATTGATCTGTGTGCGGGCACCGGCGCCATCGCGCTCGCGATCGCCAGCGAGGTACCAGGAGCTCGTGTCAGCGCGGTCGAGCTCGACGAGGCTGCCTTGGTGTGGACTCATCGGAACCTTGCCGATACCGGGGTGGAGGTTCTTGCCGGGGATGCCCTCGAGGCCCCTGATGATGGGCGTCGCTTCGATGTCGTCGTCACCAACCCGCCGTATCTGCGACGTGTCGATGCCCCAGTCATGCCTACTGACGTCACGGACCACGAACCCGACCTCGCACTGTTCTCCGGGGATGACGGGTTGGACCTTCCGCGTCGTCTCATCGACCGTGCCGCACAACTACTCGTGCCGGGGGGTCTGTTCGTGATGGAGCACGACGACACTCAGCGCGAGGCCGTGACCGGGTGCATGGCAATGACGGCGCAGTGGGACGAGATCAAGGACCATGATGATCTCGCAGGTAGGCCGAGGTTCGTCACGGCTCGACGACGGTGCAAGGATGTATGACATGGATGAGACTGACCAGATGACGGTCGAGGACAATGAGCTGACGGAAGACACTGACGTTGAGTCGACCGACACCGACGGTCAGTCCGAGCCCATCGAGGCCGTGGCTGAGACCGAGGACACCGGGATCGTCCCGCTCATACTCGACGTCGCGAATCCGGCGACCTACGAAGAGGCTCTGGAACAGGCAGCTGACGCCATCGCCGACGGCGAGTGCATCGTCTTGCCGACCGACACCGTTTATGGGATCGGCGCTGATGCTCTTGACTCCTTGGCCGTTCAACGTCTTCTCAACGCCAAGGAACGCGGTCGCGACATGCCGCCGCCAGTCCTCGTCAGTGATTCGGTCGCCTTGCCTGCTTTGTGCCAGCACATTCCGGTCGCAGCGGAGGCTCTCGCGGAGAAGTACTGGCCAGGTGGTCTGACTCTCATCCTGCGTGCTCAGGAGTCGCTCGGGATGGATCTGGGGGAGACCAACGGCACTCTCGCCGTGCGCGTTCCCGACCAGGATCAGACCCGTGAATTGTTGCGTATGACGGGCCCGATGGCGGTCTCGAGTGCGAATAAGTCCGGACATCCGGCCGCGCTGACGGCTCAGGAGGCCGCCAATCAGCTCGGCGTCACGGTTGCGGTGTATCTGGATGCCGGCCCGAGTCGGGTGGGAGAGGCCTCCACCATCATCGACTTCGTGTCGACCACTGACGGCAAGGTCGTTCGCCAGGGAGCGTTGTCTTTGGAAGCCATTCATGAGGTGGCTCCCGATGTCGTCGGGATGGAGGAGTCCGAGGATGAGGCCGCTGAGGAGGACGTCCGCAAGGCCGAAGCAATTCCGTCGGACGAGCCCAGTCCAGAGGGCGCGGCCGAATCTCCGACCTCTACGACCGATGACGTCGTACCTGCCGAGGAGACCGAACAGATCGCTCAGAGCGCGACTGCTGCGGACACCGAGGCCCCAGTCACGCCGACTGACGAGAACTGACCTGCGAACATGCGCGAGTACATCCTGGTGATGCTGACATCAGGCCTGACGACCTATTTGTTGTCGAGCCTGTGCCGGCAGGCTGCCCTGAGGTGGGGGGCTGTCGCCAAGGTGCGCTCGAGGGACGTGCACACCAGGCCGATTCCCTACTTCGGGGGGGTGGCCATGCTCGGTGGAGTGGCACTGGCATGCCTGCTGGCACGAAACATGCCCTTCCTGGGGCATCACCTCCTGGTGGCTGACGATGCTCTGACGATCTGCGTCGCTGGGGCGGTCATCTGCGCCGTGGGTGTCCTTGACGACCTGCTTGACTTACCTGCCCTGGCGAAAGCAGCGGGGCAGGTGCTGGCGGCCGGAATTGTCGTCACAGGTGGTGTCCGAATGTTCTGGATCCCGCTGCCCAACTCGATCATTGCCCTGGGGACGCCCACATCGATCCTCGTCACGGTCTTCTTCATCGTGTTGTGCGCCAACGCGGTGAACTTCATCGATGGACTGGACGGGTTGGCCTCTGGCGTCGTCGCCATCGGGTCTCTCGCCTTCTTCTCTTACACCTATCTGCTGGCCCACGAACAAGATTTTGTGGTGGCGACGACGACGAGCCTCATCACCGCTGCGACTGCGGGAGCCTGTATGGGATTCCTGCCTCACAACTGGCATCCCGCGAAGATGTTCATGGGGGATTCGGGGTCCTTGCTGCTGGGTTTGCTGCTCGCCACCTCCACGATTTCCCTCACCGGGCAGATAGACTCCACGGCCTTGACGGCACAGGGTGGCGGATTGGTGCCCGCCTACCTCCCGATCATCGTCCCGCTCATGGTGCTCGCGATCCCTGTCCTCGACCTCGTTATGGGATACGTTAGGCGAACTTGGCGGGGAACCTGGTTCTTCGTCGCAGACAAGCAGCACCTTCACCACCGCCTCCTGCAGCATGGTCACTCCCACATTCGAGCCGTCTTGCTGATGTATCTGTGGACCACCGTGTTGACCTTCGGGACGGTGTTCATCGGCCTGGAGAGGACCTGGTGGGCGGTTGTCATCGTCATTGCGGGGCTAGTCATGTGCGTGCTCCTGACCATGGCGAACTCGTGGCATCCGGCCGCCGATGCCTGAGATTTCGACGCCATCACGCGTTATGTGTTACGTTTCTCACCGAGGGCAGCCTCACAGGGCCAATTACTCGACTCACAGCGTAGCGTTGTCGAGTTCTGACGGCCTGAATCACCATCACTGGATCCATCGGTCATGACGTCGGGGAGGGATGACGAGATGACGAGTCTCGCCATGGCTGGTCCCAGGCATACTCCTGCGGCCGATCCTGCTCCCGTGACTTCTCACGTGCTGTCACGCATTTACCGAAGCGGCTTGGTCTGGGCCACAGCATGTGGACTTCTTGCCACCACGGTGGCGACGGTTGGCGTCACCCCCCATCTGGCTTCCGCTCTCAGTGGCCTGGCCGGCACCGCAGCTGCCGTTGTCTTTCTGGCCTGTGGACGCGGAGTCCACCTGTTGAACCGCAGTGGATCCTGGATCCTGGGAGTAGGGCTCTTCATCATCCAGATCGCCGTTCTTGGTGGTCTCGGCTCGCTCCTGGCTCAGTACCGCACCGGCCTGCTCCCGATCCCGTGTGCGGCAGCGATCATCGCCGTTTCCCTCGCGTGGATCGTCGGTGTCGTCGTCGCCGGACGACGTCCCCAACGCATTTTTGAAGACCCGCAGGATCATGATTCCTCCAGTGCCGAAACTCGTCGGACCGACGGAGCTCGACGATGAGCACTGACAGGCCTATGGCTGCTAAAGTCAGCCTGGATATGGGCACGAACTCGATGACGCGAACGAGCACCAGCTCCACGCCGTCCTCCAGCGACGACGCCTGGGGCGTCCTGAGCTACGTCCTGGCGGGCATGCTCTTCTACGGTGGCATCGGGTGGCTGTTGGCCAGCCACTTCCACCAGATGTGGATCTTCGTCGTCGGCATGGTTGTCGGCCTTGCGGCGAGTGTCTACCTCATTGTCAAACGGTACGGAACCGTGCCTGAACAGAACAACGACCGGGAGGGTCAGTGAACGGGATCGTGTCTCCCCTGGAGTTCCACACTCCGGGGCTTGAGGACTTCGAGTTCGACGGGACTCTCGGGACGGCTTGGATGGACAAACCGTTCTGGCAGGCAATCATCGCCTTCGTCATCGTCATCGCTTTCTGGCTGTGGATGAGCAGTGGCCTCAAGGTCGTTCCCGGCAAGCGCCAGGTCTTCGGTGAGTACTGCTACAACTTCATCCGCAACGCGCTGGTGCGTGACACCATCGGTCATGGGTTCGAGCCCTGGTTGCCGTACTTGGTAGCGCTGTTCAGCTTCATCCTCATCAACAACTGGTTCGGCGAGCTCTTCGTCTTCATGTTCCCGACCTTCTCCCACGTCGGGTACGTCTACGGTCTCGCGATCGTCTCGTGGTTCGTCTACGTCATCGCCGGCTTCAAGACCAAGGGCATCCGTTACCTCAAGGACTCGATGCTTCCCCCGGGCGTCCCGTGGTACCTGTGGTGGCTCATCATCCCGCTCGAGTTCCTGTCAAACTTCATCACCCGTCCGCTGACCCTGTCGTTGCGACTGTTCGCCAACATGTTCGCCGGCCACCTCATCATCATGATCTTCGTCGTCGGCGGTGGATTCCTTCTCACCTATCCCTCCAGCGTCATGTACAACATCGCTGGTGGTTTCTCCCTGATCCTCAGTTTCGCGCTCTTCGCGCTGGAACTGTTCGTGGGCTTCCTGCAGGCCTACGTGTTCACCGTGCTGTCGGCACAGTACGTGGCGTCCTCCATCTCCGAAGGACACTGACGGCACAACCCCCTAGACCTCGTCGTCAAACCGACCGGCGACGAAGACAACGCCCCACAAGGGGCACAATCCGGAAGGACACACCATGGTTCCCATGCTCATCGGTGGCTCGCTCAACTCCCTCGGCTACGGCCTGGCAACCCTCGGCCCGGCCCTCGGCGTGGCGTGGATCTTTGCGTCCGTCATCAATGGCACCGCTCGCCAGCCTGAGGCTCGCCCGGCCATGATGTCGACGGCATTCATCGGCTTCGCCGTGGTCGAGGCCCTCGCCCTGTTCGGCTTCGTGCTCGCCTTCATCGTTAAGTGAGTCCGGACGCATGAACATTCTCGAAATGGATTTGGGGCCACTCGTCCCACACCATTCCATCGAGATCATCGTCGGCATCATCCTCCTGCTGCTTCTCACCTGGCTCATCGCCAAGGCGGTTGTCCCCCGTTTCGAGAAGCTCTACGAGGAGCGCACCGAGACGATTCAAGGTGGGATCGAGAGGGCCGAGAAGGCTCAGGCGGAGGCCAAGGCTGCTCTGGAGAAGTACCAGGCTCAGCTTGCCAACGCCCGTGACGAGGCTGCCCAGATTCGCGAGGGCGCCAAGAGCCAAGGCGCACAGATCGTTGAGGAGATGCGTGCCAAGGCCCAGGCCGAGGCCAATCGCATCACTGAGCGTGCCAACGCTCAGATTCAGGCGGAGCGCGAACAAGCAGTGCGAGAACTGCGCTCTGAGATTGGTGGTCTGGCCACGACTCTTGCCGGTCGGATTGTGGGGGAGTCCCTTCAGGACGATCAGCGCGTTCAGGCGACCGTCGACCGCTTCCTCTCCTCGCTGGCCGAGGAGCCCTCGGCTTCTGACTCGCGGACGGTGAATCGGGCATGACGACAGTGGTGAGCGCGTCACGACAGCTGGATGAAGCTGGAGATCGACTCGGCGCTACAGCCGAGTTCGCCAGCGAGGTCTTCGCGGTTGTCGACGTCTTGGATCGCGAACGTGGTCTGTGCCGAGCCGTCTCGGACACGGGTTCTGAGGCCAAGGCTCGTCAGGGGCTCGTGGACGCGGTCTTCGCGTCGAAGGTCTCTCCCGATTGCAAGGAACTACTGGACGCGACCACCACCTGCAAATGGCGGTCACCAGCGGCCTTGACGCGTGCGCTGGAGCGCCAGGGGGTTCGCGCCGTGCTGCGCGGAGCCCGGCAGGCTGACCGTCTTGACACGGTTGCCGACGAGCTGTTCCACATCAGTCGACTGGTGCGCGGACAGGCTTCACTTCAGGTGGCGATCGGTGATCCGAACCGTTCGGTGGAAGATCGACAGAAGTTACTCACGACGCTGATTGGCGATCGAGTCAGCGAGGACACCCTCCTCCTGGCTCGCCGCGCGGTGGTGTCGTCCGACAACACCTTCGAGCAGGTCGTCGACGGCTATCTTCACATTGCCGCCGAACTGGCCGAGCGGAGACGGGCCATCGTGACGACTGCCAGTGAGCTGACTGACGCACAGCGTGCCGAGATGGTGAAGCAACTGGAACGGATCACCGGCAGCCCGATCGAGCTGTCCGAGGTCGTCGACCCGGCGACGCTCGGTGGTGCGCTCATCGACCTCGGTGACGAGGTTATCGATTCGACGGTGGCCCACCGTCTGGACCAAGCCCGACGAGAACTGGGCTGACACACGTGACCCCCACCTCGGGTGCGGGATGGGGGAGCTTACAAGGAGACGCAATGGCGGAACTGACGATACGTCCGGAGGAGATCCGCGACGCCCTGGACAACTTCGTCCAGAACTACCAGCCGGAGGCGGCGGCCCGTGAGGAGGTCGGCACCGTCGTCACGTCCGGCGACGGTATCGCCCACGTCGAGGGTCTTCCCTCGGTCATGGCCAACGAGTTGCTGCGCTTCGAGAACGGGACGATGGGCATCGCCCTCAACCTGGAGGAGCGGCAGATCGGCGTGGTCGTGCTCGGCGACTCCGACGGTATTGATGAAGGATCGACCGTTCGTGGTACTGGCGAAGTGCTGTCGGTGCCGGTCGGTGAGGGCTATCTCGGTCGCGTCGTCGACGCGATGGGCAATCCCGTGGACGGTCTCGGGGAGATCAAGGATGTCGAGGGACGTCGTGCCCTGGAGATTCAGGCTGCCGGTGTCATGGACCGCCAGGAGGTTCGCGAGCCGCTGCAGACCGGTCTCAAGGCCATCGACTCGATGATCCCGATCGGCCGTGGTCAGCGTCAGCTCATCATTGGCGACCGTAAGACCGGTAAGACCGCCATTGCGATCGACACCATCATCAACCAGAAGGCCAACTGGGAGTCTGGCGATCCCAAGAAACAGGTTCGCTGCATCTACGTCGCCGTCGGTCAGAAGGGATCGACGGTGGCCGAGGTCAAGGGCGCCCTCGAGAAGGCTGGTGCGATGGAGTACACCACCATCGTTCACGCCCCGGCGTCTGACCCCGCTGGCTTCAAGTACATCGCTCCGTACGCCGGTTCGGCCATCGGACAGCACTGGATGTACCAGGGCAAGCACGTCCTTATCGTGTTCGATGACCTGACCAAGCAGGCCGAGGCCTACCGAGCAATGTCACTGTTGCTGCGTCGTCCGCCGGGTCGCGAGGCTTACCCCGGTGACGTCTTCTACCTCCACTCCCGTCTGCTGGAGCGTTGCGCGAAGCTGTCCGACGAGCTGGGCGGCGGTTCGATGACCGGTCTTCCGATCATCGAGACCAAGGCCAACGACGTGTCCGCCTTCATCCCGACGAACGTCATCTCCATCACCGACGGTCAGATCTTCCTGCAGTCGGATTTGTTCAACGCCAACCAGCGTCCGGCTGTCGACGTCGGTATCTCGGTGTCCCGAGTTGGTGGCGCTGCCCAGATCAAGGCCATGAAGTCGGTGTCCGGCACGCTGAAGATCTCCCTGGCCCAGTACCGGGACATGGAAGCTTTCGCCATGTTCGCCTCCGACCTGGACGAGACCTCCCGTCGTCAGTTGGATCGTGGCGCCCGGTTGATGGAGCTCCTGAAGCAGGGACAGTTCTCCCCGTACCCGGTCGAGGAGCAAACCATCAGCGTTTGGGGCGGCACCACTGGCAAGTTCGACGACGTCCCCGTCAGCGACGTGCTGCGTTTCGAGGGCGGTGTGCTCGAGTACTTGCGCAGCCACGGAAACGTGCTCACCACGATCCGTGAGACCGGTAAGTTCGACGACGACGCCCAGAAGGAAGCTGCGGCCGCGTTCGACGAGGTCAAGAAGGGATTCAAGACCTCTGACGGCAAGATGTTGGTTGGTCACGAGGAGTTCGATCCGATGTCCGACGAGGAGATCGACCAGGTCAAGATCGTTCGCGCGAAGAAGGGCTGAGCCGTGGCCTCAAACCTGCGGGAACTGCGGGAAAGGCGGAACTCCGTCGCGACGACGAAGAAGATCACCCGCGCGATGGAGCTCATCGCCTCCTCTCGGATCGTCAAGGCACAGAACATCGTCAGGGCGGCGAGTCCCTACTCCTTGGAGTTGACGCGAGCCCTGTCGGCGGTTGCCTCCCACACCCACGAGGAGCACCCCCTCACCTCCGTCAATCCGGCCCCGAAGCGTTCGGCTGTGCTGTTGGTCACTTCTGATCGCGGTCTCGCCGGAGCGTATTCCTCGAACGCGATCAAGTCGGCCGAGCAGCTGCACGCCGCTCTCAGGCCGGAGCAGGAGGTCGTCACCTACCTGTGTGGTCGCAAGGGAGTGCAGTACTTCGAGTTCCGTGGTCGCAAGGCCGAGCACGTGTGGAGTGGTTTCTCCGATTCGCCGACCTATAGACAGGCCCGCGATATCGCGGACACGTTGATCGAGGAGTTCCTCCGTCCGACCGAGGAAGGTGGGGTTGACGAGATCCACGTCGTGTACACCCACTTCGACTCGATGCTGACGCAGAAACCAAAGGTCGTGAGACTGTTGCCGCTGGCCGTCGTCGATCCGAAGGCGACGCCGGAGGGAGAACTCGAGGCTGGTGATCCTGGAGTCGGCACATCCGATGAGGAGATCTTCCACGAGTACAACTTCGAACCGGATCCGGTCAGCGTGCTGGATCAGTTGCTGCCCTTGTACGTCGCGAACCGTATCCATTACGCCTTGCTGCAATCGGCTGCCTCGGAGTTGGCAAGCCGGCAACGCGCCATGAAGGCAGCCACCGACAATGCCGAGCAGTTGATCCAGTCGCTGAGTCGGCAGGCCAACCAGGCCCGTCAGGCTGCCATTACCCAGGAAATCACCGAGATCGTGGGTGGCGCCGCTGCCCTTGCAGAGTCCGCCCCACAGGAGTGAGAGAGAACATCATGACTGCGACAGCTATTACCCCCGAGACGAAGGACGAGGCTGCCGGCATTGGCCGCGTCGTCCGTGTCATCGGCCCCGTCGTCGACGTCGAGTTTCCGGCTGGACAGATGCCGGAGATCCTCAATGCCCTTCACGTCGACACCGAGGTGATGGGTGAGACCCATACCATCACCCTCGAGGTGGCCCTGCACATCGGCGAGAACGTCGTGCGTGCCATCTCTCTCAAGCCGACTGACGGTCTGCGCCGTGGCACCGAGGTCCGTGACACCGGCGCCCCGATCACTGTGCCGGTGGGCGATGTCACCAAGGGCCACGTGTGGAACGTGACCGGTGACGTCCTCAACGTCGATCCGTCGACCATCGAGGTCTCCGAGCGCTGGCCGATCCATCGCGATCCGCCTGGATTCGATGACCTGGAGCCCGAGACCGAGATGCTGCAGACCGGCATCAAGGTTCTCGACCTGCTCACCCCGTACGTCAAGGGCGGCAAGATCGGCCTCTTCGGCGGGGCCGGCGTTGGCAAGACGGTTCTGATTCAGGAGATGATTTACCGTATTGCTCACAACTTCGGCGGTACCTCGGTGTTCGCCGGTGTCGGTGAGCGTACCCGTGAGGGTAACGACCTCATCAACGAGATGGACGAGGCCGGGGTTCTCAAGGACACCGCCCTTGTCTTCGGCCAGATGGACGAGCCCCCGGGCACCCGTCTTCGCATCGCCCTGACCGGCCTGACGATGGCTGAGTACTTCCGCGATGTCCAGAACCAGGACGTGCTGTTGTTCATCGATAACATCTTCCGGTTCTCGCAGGCTGGTTCCGAGGTCTCGACCCTGCTCGGTCGTATGCCTTCAGCCGTGGGCTACCAGCCGAACCTGGCTGACGAGATGGGCCAGCTGCAGGAGCGAATCACGTCGACCCGTGGTCACTCCATCACCTCGATGCAGGCTGTCTACGTCCCTGCCGATGACTACACCGACCCGGCTCCGGCGACGACCTTCGCCCATCTGGATGCCACCACTGAGCTCTCCCGTGAGATTGCTTCTCGCGGTCTGTATCCGGCCGTGGATCCGCTGACGTCGACCTCTCGTATCCTCGACCCGCTGTACGTGGGGCAGGAGCACTACGACACTGCTACCCAGGTGAAGCAGATTCTGCAGCGCAACAAGGAGCTTCAGGACATCATCGCCATCCTTGGTGTCGATGAGCTGAGCGAGGAGGACAAGGTCACCGTCGCTCGTGCCCGCCGCATCCAGCAGTTCCTGTCCCAGAACACCTACACGGGGGAGAAGTTCACCGGTGTCCCGGGCTCGACCGTCTCCATGGCCGACACCATCGAGGGATTCCAGATGATCTGCCGTGGCGACGTGGACCACGTTCCGGAACAGGCCTTCTTCAACGTTGGCAACATGGACATGGTGATGGAGAACTGGGACAAGATGAAGAAGGAGGGCTGAGTCCCATGGACCACCCGCCGCTTCAAGTCAAGGTCGTCTGCGCCGACGGCGAGGTCTGGAAGGGGGAGTCGGTCAACATCATCGTTCGGACCACCGAGGGTGATATTGGTCTCCTTCCCGGACACGAGGCCTTCCTCGCGGCCCTCGCGCCCTGCGCAGCCCAGATCATCACTCCTGACGGTGCCCGCGAGGTCATCGCCTGTGACGGCGGCTTCGTGGCCCTGGACAATGACGGCCACGTGTCGATCATTACCCAGTACGCCACGAAGTCGGAGGAGATCTCGGTCGATCAGGCTCACCGCGATCTCGACGAACTGAGGAAGAAGATCAACGCGGACGAGCGAACCGAGGAGGACTCCTTGGTCGTCCAGGATCTGACCCACCGCCTTCACCTGGCGCAGGCTCAGCTTGCTGCTGCCCGCGTCGCCAGGAAGCAGAACGTCTGACAAGGGTGGGAAAAACGTCTGACAAGGGTGGGAAAGGGGTCGCCGCGAACCACTCGCGGCGACTCTTTTTCTTCTCGTCGCTGACGAGGGACCTTAGGGTTACCTTTGTGGACTGTCAATGATCTGACGACTAGCGTTGGAACATGCACGCTTCCATCGCTTTCATCGGTATGACACCGATGTTGTCGACGCTAGCGATGGATGCTGTCATCATCGGCCTCATCGTGTGTTGTGCCGTCATCTACATGATTTGGCTCCTCGGCAGGCACCGCGTTCTCATGCGTAGACGCGGTGCTTTTTTGTGCGGTTTGCGAGTCATGGGTGGGCCCAAGCCCGGCGGATGGATGATTGGCACTGCCCGCTACGCCGACGGCACCTTCGAGTGGTATCGAGCGATTGATCCCCGTCCCGTTCCCGCCATTGTCCTGAGGCGGGGCGGACTCGTCATGGTCGAGCACCGCCCGCCGAACGTGAATGACTCCTTGGCACTTGCCTCCGATGCCTACGAGATCGTCACCCTTCAGACAGGGCGCAAGGGCAAGTCCTCGGTGTGCCAGATCGTCGTTGATCCTGGCGTGGTGACCGGCCTCATGTCGTGGCTCGAGGCGGCTCCCCCCGGTGGCGTCGAATATGCCGCCGCAGGTCACCTCATCTGATCATTCCTTCGTGGCTCCCGGGTTGCGTTCTCCACCTGGAACCCACAACACCTCGTCGGAAGAATCTTCGCCAGCCTTGTTTGCTGCTCGCGACAGGATGAAGAGCAGGTCGGACAAGCGATTGAGGTACGTGATCGCCAGTTCGTTGACACCGCCCGGAGTCGTCTCGGGGTCATCCGAAATCTCATTTCCGTATGTCTCAGCAGCTCGCCATGCCGCTCGCTCCGCGGTACGAACGGCAGTTCGGCACACGTGCAGCTGCGCACCGACAGGGTTTCCGCCCGGGAGGATGAACGACTTCAGGGTCGGGAGATCGTCGCCGAACTCGTCACACCAACGCTCAAGCCGATCGACGCTTTCCTGGATGGTGCGAAGCGGTTCCCACTTCGGGTTTGCGACAAGCGGGTTGGCCAGATCAGCGCCGACGTCAAACAGTTCGTTCTGGATGATGCCGAGCGCTTCTCGCACCTCATCGGTGAGCACATGGATCGTGGAGTCCAGGGCAATGGCCAGACCGATGTTGGCGTTGGCCTGGTCGACGAGACCATACGCTTCCACGCGCAGATCTGACTTGGCTGCCACTGAGTTGTCGACCAGACGGGTCGAGCCGTGGTCGCCAGTACGGGTGTAAATCTTGGAGAGAATGACCATGATCCCAGCCTACGGGCATTCGCAATGCAGGGAAGGCGATCATGGTGCGCGAGCGTTCACATCGCCAAGCTGTCTTTACGGGGATGGATCGGGATCTTTTCCTCGGTGTTGACCTGGCCGCTGAACTGGCGATGGTGCGGCAGGGAGCAGCGTCATACCAAGAGGTTGGCTGGTGTGCCAGGGGCATCATTCGACAGCCAGACCTCGAAGTGTGTGGACGACTTCGTCAAGCATCTGACGCGTGAGGCGTCCGGTGTTCGTGTTCTGCCGACTGACGTGGTAACACCCGACGACGTGGACTGTGGTGCCGTCCGTCCTCGTGATTTCGGCTCTAGCCCCGTGGCCGAAGCGGGGAGCGGGGCGGGGGACCTGCCACCCAAGCCGGCGGGCAGCTCCCAGAGTTGACGTCCAGGCAATCTGACCAAGGCACATCACCGCGCGCAGGGTGGTCAGCGCAGAGAGTTCGTTGTCGAACCAGATCGCACAGGTGCGTTTCTCGTCGGGACTCGGCCAATTGTCGGGTGGAGCGCAGTGCACCGGGGCAATGATGCGACAGTCATCGAGGCTCAGACCATCAGCGGCGTCGACGCTTTCCGCCTGAGACGCAATACCGGCGTCATGCAAGGCACGGTACAGCCAATCGCCGGACTGGTCTCCGGTGAACATGCGACCAGTTCGGTTGGCTCCATTCGCAGCGGGTGCCAAGCCGATGACTGCCATTCGGGCCATCGGATCCCCGAACGAGGGTACGGGTCGTCCCCAATAAGGTTCGTTGCGCCATTGAGCGCGCTTGCTGATCGCCTTGTCCTCCCGCCACTCGACGAGGCGAGGACATGCCCGGCACACTGAAATCGCGGCGTCAAGGTCGGTGAGTTCATTGCATCGGCCGGCGATCTTCGCAACGTCATCAGCGTTGTTGGCGACTGGTGTCCGCGGCGTTGCCAGGTCTCCTGGCCAGCCGGTTCCAGGAATGACGGGGGATTCGTACAAGTCCCCAGTGTGCGGATGGGGGAGAGCAGTCATGGTCACTTCTCAATAATTCGGTCGTGCTCAGTCGGGTCTCGGTCGAAGTGTTTCATGTGGTGACGTCGGCTCATGACAGCGGTGATGACGAGGATGGTCGCAACCAAGGCATTGGTCACGATGGCAGGAATGAAGCTTGCCGCCGCGACGATGACGAGGGCGAGGATTGCCACGAGGCGACGCCATGGCGTGTGTCCAGTGACCTTGTGAATGTGCCATGCCTGTGCCGCGAGATACAGGATGGCACCCCCACAGGCCAGGGCTGTCAGCGTGAGGCTGCCATGATGGGCCGGTTCGCCAACGATGATCTCATCAGACACCGCGAGCGGGATGAGGCCTAGCGCAAGGACCATCTGCACGGTGACGGATCGTGCCCCGGACTCGGCCGGATCATCGTGCTCAGCCGGGTCGGTTTCCAGAATGACCTCGACGTCCCAGATGTAGAGCCACCACAAGGCGAAGAAGGTGACGATGGATGTGGCGGCGGCAAGGAGGTTGAGTAGATGGAACCCTGCTTCGTGAAGGCCGGTGACGATGCTGACGATCTGCTCGCCCAGAGCCAGGATGAGGAACAGCCGGATGCGTTCAAGCATGTGTGCGGTGTCGAACTGCCACTCGGTGGTGTCGACGTCGTTCCTGCTTCCCAGCGGATGACGCAGCAGCGCTCCTGCCACCTCGACGATGGCCGCAGCGAACCAAACCCACAGTCGGGCGTGCGGCTCAACGAAAATGCCGATGATCCAACCGATGGCCGACAGGCAATGCCACACCATGACCCCGCGGGAATGGAGTTTCATCTCTTCGCGACCGTGGATGAACCACGTCATGGCGACCTGACCGAGCTGGGCGATGAGATATGGCGCGACGAAGGCGAGACACTCGACGCCGTCCTCAAACGCCACTGGGATGGCGGCAGCCATGAAGATTCCGAAGAAGAGCACCCACAGGATGGGCCGCCGCAACGACTTGTTCTCGGTGATGGTTCCGGTTGCCGAGAACGAGGTGTTGGCCCACAACAAGTAGAGCGGTACCCACAGCACGATGGTCTCGAGCCCGCCCCGCCACGTCACATGATCGTGAAGGGTGGTTGCGAGCTGACCAATGGCAGCGACGAAGACCAGGTCGAAGAGGAGCTCGATCGCGGTGACGGCTGTGGTCCGCTCTTCCATGCTCGCGGAATCGGAGGCATCGTCCTGCATCGTGGTGTCGTTCATGGGTCCTCATCAGTTAGGTGTCGCGTCACATTCTACGGGAACCGGGCGTCACGCCGATCACACGATGCAGTATTCCGGAAACCGGAGTAACGTGAGGTAACGTGACTTCCGGACGCACCTTGCCCGAGCCCTTTAACCCGCTCGAGGCCGAATCCGCAGCCGACCTGGTTCTCACATGCGGACGAGTACAACGCCTGGCCAAGCGACGTGCTGGCATTCCGCCGTCCTCAGTGACGTGGCGGGTCCTGCACACCCTCGAAGTGATGGGGAGCATCAGCACCGGAACCCTCAGCCGCGTGGAGGGAACCAGGCCAACCACCACGACGGACATCGTCGAGAGGCTTGAGCGTGACGGCCTGGTGACGCGACGGCGTGACCCCGACGACGCCCGCAGCAGATTGATCGAGATCACTGATGAGGGTCGTGATTACTGCCGCCGTTGCGAATTGTCAGTGGGGGAGTCGGTCGTGCCTGCCCTCAAGGAATTGACTGACGAAGAGCGTTCCGTACTGATTCAGGCGCTTCCGGCTTTGCGAAGGGCAGTCCAGGTGCTGTCTGACGACGACGAGAGGACGACGAAGAAGTGACGAGCAAAGAACCCATCAGACCGGCTGTGTGGGCCGTCACCATTGCGGTGGCCTTCTCCTACATGGGGGTGGGCGTCGTTGACCCCATCCTCCCGGAGATTTCGTCGGCCCTCCACGCCAGCCCGGGGCAGACCGAGTTGCTGTTCAGTACCTACCTCTTCGTGTCTGCCGCGTTGATGTTCTTCGCCTCATGGGTGGCCACCCGCATTGGCCGCAAGAAGACCCTTCTCGTCGGACTCATCATCATCGTGACCTTTGCGACGGCCTGCGCGTTGTCCGGTCACGTCAACCTCATCATCGGATTCCGTGGCGGCTGGGGGGTGGGGAACGCTCTCTTCGTCTCGACCGCCTTGGCGACGGTTCTTGGCGCCTCTGCCGATGCCCGTCGCGCCATCATGCTGTACGAGGGGGCTCTTGGGGCCGGAATGGCCTTGGGTCCACTCGTCGGTGGCGCTCTGGGTTCGATTTCATGGCGGGGCCCCTTCCTCGGCACCGCTGTTCTCATGGCGATCGGTCTTGTCGCCATCGCGTTTTTCGTCCCGCCGACCCCGATCGACAAGTCCCAGCGACGATCTGCCGCCGAGCCGTTCAAGGCTCTCGTCGATCCGCGGATCTCGATTCTCATGCTGGCTGCCCTGGTCTACAACTACGGTTACTTCACCTTGCTTGCCTACGCGCCGTTCCCGCTGGCCGAGGCGTCCGTTCGAGCTGGTGGTCAGTTCACCCCGCTCGATCTGGGACTGGTCTTCTTTGGCTGGGGCCTCATGGTCTCGTTGGGGTCGGTGTGGCTCGGACCGCGTTCCTGCGAGCACCTCGGTATTCGTCGCACAGTTGCCGTCACCCTGATCCTGTTCACCATTGACGAGGTCCTACTAGCGACCTGGATCTCGCCGATTCCTCAGGTGATCGGGGTCGTCATTGGCGGTCTGTTCATCGGCATCGTCAACACTGCCATGACTGAGATCGTGATGTCCGCGAGCAAAATCCAGCGCGAGGTCGCGTCGTCGGCCTACTCCGGCGTTCGCTTCCTCGGCGGCGCGTGCGCTCCCACCCTTGCCGGTGCACTGGGCTCCCTGTGGGGAGTCGGTGGCCCGTACTACGTCGGAGCTGTCACGCTCGCGCTGACAATCGTCCTGCTGTGGATCGATCGTCAGCGCCGCAGGCGGATGACGGCACACAGTGTCGCATTGGAGTGACGTCCCGTGAAGTGTTGATGGTCCGCACCGGATTAGAAGTTCTCACCCATCAAGGCGCAGGAGAAGGTATACGCCGTGCCGGTCATCGGAACCGTCGACGCGAATTCTGCGTAGCACACAGGCTCCTGTGAAGGTGGTGCTCGGGGTCGTGGGTATCCTTGATGGGCTGTTCGAAGGAGTATCCGGGCCGAGTAAATGACGAAGCGGGGGGAGCGACGACCATGATAGAAGAGATGGAGATCATTCCTGGTTTCGTCGTTCCCGAGGCACAGCTGCAGGAGCGGTTCTCCCACAGCTCCGGGCCTGGCGGCCAGGGCGTGAACACCAGCGACTCACGGGTCGAACTGCAGTTCGACGTGGCTCGCTCTGACGCCGTGCCAGAACACTTGCGACCGGTGTTGCTGACAACCCTGTCGAATCGCCTGGTCAATGGAGTCTTGACGGTTGCCGTTCAGGATGAGCGGGCTCAGTTGGCCAACCGCCGTCTTGCTCGTGCCAGGATAGCCGACGTGCTCCAGAAGGCATGCGTCCAACCGCGACGACGCCGTGCCACTAAACGAACCAGGGGATCGCAGCGTCGTCGCCTTGAGGCGAAGAAACGACGCGGGGAGATCAAAAGGAACCGACAGCGCCCGAGCTGGTAGTCAGGAATCCACGAATCCGGTACGGAAGACATTCGTGGTCCGCGCGTCACCGATATGGGATAGCGCACCTGCGGGGCGCGCTCGACGATGAATGACCATTCGACACGCGAATTGGTGGCAAGGTTGCGAGTCCACGGATGGCAGCGAACGCGCGACAACTGCATTGAACCGGGAGGGGAGGGATTTCAGCCGAGGGGAAGTGTCGCCATCTTTATAGAATGACATAATGTCTCTTATCGGACAACCATGGTGAGGTGGCGGGCACGGTGGTGAGATGGCTCGGTTGGACGGTTCACCGCGCGTGAATCGGGTGTCTCGACGTTATGATGCCATTGCTCCACTCGCGACAAAGGGATCACATGGCTCCGCAGGGTTTTCAGGACAAGGTGGCGTTCGTCTGGCGGGTGGCCGACAAGCTGCGCGGTACCTTCTCAAGCAACATGAGTACGGCTCGGTGATGCTGCCGCTGCTGGTGTTGCGCCGTATGGATGCGGTGCTGGAGCCCACCAAGGATGAGGTCCTGGAGTATGCCGACGGTCTGGTGGAGATTGGCCCTGGTCAGGACAGGATACTCAAGCGCATCTGCGGCCAGCGGTTCTACAACACGTCGCGGTACACGTTCGCCCGGCTGCTCAGCGACGACAAGAACCTGGCTGACAACCTCGCCAAGTACATCGCGTCCCTCTCCCCTGACGCAGCAACAGTGATCGAGGCGTACCAGTTCGACGGGAAGATCACCCGGATGGACCATGCCGGGATCCTGTACGGCGTCATGGCCGACTTCGCGGACCTGGACCTGCGTCCTAGCGAGGTCAGCAACGAGACGATGGGTTACATCTTCGAGGAACTGCTGCGGAAGTTCTCCGAGATGAGCAACGAGACCGCCGGTGAGCACTACACCCCGCGTGAGGTGATTCGTCTGGTCGCCGATCTTCTCATCGGGGGTCAGACCGCCCGCGACCTGACCGAGAACCAGATGCCGGTGCGTACCATCTACGATCCGGCGGCCGGCACCGGTGGCATGCTCATGATCACCATGGACCGCATCAAGGAGCTCAATCCGAAGGCCCTCGTCAAGGTCTTCGGCCAGGAACTCAACGACGAGACCTGGGCCATCGCCCAGTCCGACCTCATGATGCAAGGCATCGGCCCCGAGCAGATGCACAACGGCAACACTCTCACCGCCGATGCCTTCCCCACCAACAAATTCGACTTTATCCTCGCCAATCCGCCCTACGGTGTCGACTGGAAGGGCTACGCCCAACCCATCAAGGACGAACACAACAGACAAGGCTTCAATGGTCGTTTCGGCGCCGGACTCCCCCGCGTCTCCGACGGCTCCCTACTGTTCCTGCAGCACATGCTCAGCCACATGAAGCCCGTCACGGACGCCAGTCCGAACGGATCGCGCGTCGGCATCGTCCTTTCCGGATCTCCCCTGTTCTCCGGTCAGGCCGGATCGGGCGAGAGTGAGATCCGCCGCTGGCTGCTGGAGAACGACTGGCTGGAGGGCATCGTCGCCCTGCCCGACCAGATGTTCTACAACACCGGCATCTCCACCTATGTGTGGATTCTCACCAATGCCAGGACCGACGCCGAACGTGGCTTGGTGAAACTCATTGATGCCCGCGACATGGGCACCAAGATGCGCAAGAGCCTCGGTGATAAGCGCAAGGAACTCACTGACGACGCGATCGACGAGATCGTGCGTCTGTTCAGCGGCGCCCTTGACGAGTTCGCCGACGACCAGCGCGTCAAGGTATTGCCCCGAGAGACCTTCGGATTCCAGCGCGTCACCGTCGAACGCCCCCTGCATCGGCGCTGGGAGGTGACCGAGGCCGTTGTGGAGACCCCGCCCTTTGAGCAGTTCACCCATCTGGTCGGGAGGACATACGGCACGCAGAAGGCCTTGCTTGCCGACGCCCCCGGCCTGACCGCGGCGCAGAAGAAGAAGTACGCCGCCGCCTGCGCGGTGAATGATCCAGATGCGCCGGTGGTGATGAAGAAAGGCAAGCCGGAACCCAACACCGACTTGCGTGACCAGGAGAACATTCCTCTGCCCGCCGGTTGGTTTGGCCTCGATGATGACGCCCGCGCCCAGGCACTGCTCGACTCTGCTGAGAAGCACCTGACCGAGGAGATCCGGCCGTACGTGCCTGACGCGTGGATCAACCACGCCAAAACCAAGCTCGGCTTCGAGATCCCCTTCACCCGCCAGTTCTACGTCTACACGCCGCCCCGCCCTGTCGAGGAGATCGCCGCGGAGATCAAGGACTTGGAGGCCCAGATCCAGGGCTGGATGAAGGGGCTCGGGCTGTGAGGACGATACCGCTGAAGTACGTCGCACGGGTTAACGCCGATGTGCTCCCTGAAACGACCGATCCGAGCTATCGATTTCGCTACGTGGATATTTCTCAGGTGTCCTCGACTGGTGCGGTCGACACATCCTCCAACTCAGTCACATTTAAGGACGCACCAAGTCGAGCACGCCGATTAGCACCAGAAGGTGCAACGATTGTTTCGACAGTACGAACGTATCTGCGGGCTATAGCTCAGGTGCCCACCTCTGAAGAACCTTTAGTCTTCAGCACGGGGTTCGCCACGCTGGAGGCTAGAGTCGGTGACCCGAGGTTCTTGAATTATACTTGCCGATCTACGCCCTTTGTCGAAGAGATCGTTGCACGCAGCACAGGAGTGGGCTATCCCGCGATCAATGCCAATGACATGACCGCGATCGAGATCCCATGGCCGACAGGAGCGGAGCAGCGGCGGATCGCGGACTTCCTCGACGACCGCGTCGCCCGGATCGACCAGATCATCGCCGCCCGCCAGCAGCAGATCGCAGGCTTGGAGGACGCTCGTGCAGGATTGGCCGACAGCGCTCTGACTGAGGCCGACTGGCAGCGGAGCACGCGCTTCGGCTACGCCATCCGCCGCATTGAGCAAGGCTGGAGCCCTCAGTGCGATTCGGTACCAGCTACCGACGAAGAGTGGGGCGTCCTGAAGGTCAGCGCCGTGCGTGGAGGTGTCTTTCGTCCAGGAGAGAACAAGCTGTTGCCTCATGATTTGGCGCCGAAGCCCGAGTACGAGATTCGCAGTGGCGATTTGCTCGTGACGCGAGCGAATACACCCGGGCTAGTCGGGGCATTCGCAGCGGTCTCTGAAGGCGTGCGCCCCAAACTGATCCTGTGCGACAAGATCATGCGCTTGGAGCTCGAGCCCGTCCTGTCACCACACTTCGCCGCGCTCGTAGGCCAGACGCGATGCGTGCGCGACCGACTGAGCGGAGCCGGGACCGGCACATCCCAATCAATGGTCAATGTGCGAGGGGACGACATCCGCGACCTGCCGATGCCGATGCTCTCGCGGCACGAGCAGGCAACCCGCGTTCTTCACTGGACCCAAGCAGCGGCCGGACTCAACTCGGCCGCGGAGGACCTCGGACAGCAAATCGCGCTGCTGCAGGAGTACAAGCAATCGTTGATCACCGCGGCTGTCACGAGCGAGTTCGACGTCACCACCGCTTCAACGAGGATTCCGGAGTGAGTCATGTCCGTCACCACTGAGCACACCTTCGAGGGCAACATCGAGGCTCACCTGCTGTCGCATGGCTGGGTGAAGGTCTCCCCCGCCAGCTACGACAAGAAGATCGGGCTCTTCCCCGACGAGGTGATCACCTTCGTCCAGTCCACCCAGCTGAAGGCGTGGGCGAAACTCGTCCGGCACCATGGTGGTGACGACGCAGCACGCACCAAGTTCTTGACGCGCCTGGCCGCCGAACTCAATCAGCGAGGCACGATCTCGGTGCTCCGCTCCCCCATCAAGGACCGGGGCGTCGACGTGCGCCTCTGCTACTTCAAACCCGCCTCCGGGCTCAACGAGGAACAGACCGCCCGCTACGAGGCGAATCGGCTGGCTGTGGTGCGGCAGCTTCATCACTCCGTGTCGCGCCCGAAAGATTCACTCGACATGACGCTCGTGGTCAACGGCATCCCCGTCGCCACGGCCGAGCTGAAGAACACCCTCACCGGGCAGGACGTCGAGAATGCGCGCGAGCAGTACCGCACCGACCGGAACCCTGCCGACCTGATCTTCGCCCGCCGCACGCTCGTGCATTTCGCCGTCGACCCGCACCACGTGTCCATGACCACCAGACTCGCCGGGCAGAAGACCCGGTTCCTCCCCTTCGATCAGGGCAGCGCGGGTGCTGGCCATCCAGGAACTGCGGGCAATCCTCCAGCCAGCTCAGGCGGCTACCAGACGTCATACCTGTGGGAGCAAGTGTGGCAGCCCGACGCGTGGCTCGACATCCTGGGCAACTTCGTCCACGACAGCGACGGCACGATCCTGTTTCCTCGCTTCCACCAGTGGCACGCCGTCCGCTCGATCCTTGACGCGACGAAGCGTGACGGCGCTGGGGTCGATCGGCTCATCCAGCACTCGGCCGGGTCGGGTAAGAGCAACACCATCGCATGGTCGGCCCATCAGCTCTCCCGGCTCCACGACGACAACGACCAGCCGATCTTCGACAAGGTCGTCGTCATCACCGACCGCAAGGTGCTCGATCAGCAGCTTCAGGCCACCGTCGCCGGGTTCGACCACACCTTGGGCACGATCGTGCGGGTCGACAAGGACTCGGCGCAGCTCAAGGAGGCGCTGGAGGGCAACGCAGCCCGCATCATCGTCACAACACTGCAGAAGTTCCCCGTTGTGGTGCAGGCCGCCACTGAGGACGCCAAGAACGGCGAGGCCAAGGAGGTGGCGGGCAGACACTTCGCGGTGATCGTCGACGAGGCTCACTCCTCCACCTCCGGGGAAGCCGTGAAGGACCTCAAAAGGGTGCTCGGCGGCCCCGAAGCCCTCCTCGCGGCCGCTGAAGAGGCCGAGAACGCCGCCGAGGAGGCCGCCGATGCGGCTGATGTCATCATCGAATCGGCAGCACACCGTGGCAAGCAGAAGAACCTGTCCTTCTTTGCCTTCACCGCGACTCCGAAGCCCAAGACTCTCGACCTGTTCGGGCAGCTGGGCGAGGACGAATTGATGCACCCCTTCCACGTCTACTCGATGCGCCAGGCCATCGCCGAGGGCTTCATCCTGGACGTGCTGCGCAACTACACGACCTACTCGGTATACTACCGGCTCGCGAACGCCGAGGGCGCGATGGACCCCGACCTGGAGACCAGGAGGGGAAAGGCCGCGTTGGCTCGATACGCGTCCCTGCACCCCTACGAGATGGACCAGAAGGCCGAGATCATCGTCGAGCACTTCCGGCAGAAGACCGCCATGAAGATCAACGGGCACGCCAAGGCCATGGTGGTCACCCGCAGCCGACTGCACGCGGTGAAGACCAAGGAGGCCATCGACCGTTACATCATGCGCAAGGGCTACGACCGCGGAGCTCACCCGCTGCAGGCGCTGGTCGCGTTCAGTGGCCCGGTGACCGATCCCGACATGCCCGAGAAGCAGTGGACCGAGGCCGAGCTCAACGGCTTCCCCGAGGGACAACTTCCCAAGAAGTTCCACACCGCCGATTACCAGGTGCTCGTGGTGGCGGAGAAGTACCAGACCGGTTTCGACGAACCCCTGCTGCACACCATGTACGTCGACAAGAAGCTGTCCGGGGTGAAGGCCGTCCAGACGCTGAGCCGGCTCAACCGCACGACGTCCGGCAAGGACGACACCTTCGTGCTCGACTTCGCCAACACCGCCGAGGAGATCCAGCAGGCCTTCCAACCCTTCTACCAGGCATCGCTGGCCACGCCGACCGATCCGAATGTGCTCTACAACATGAGCAACGACCTGTGGTCCGCGCAGGTGCTGTCCGAGCCCGAGATGGACGCCTCGGTGACCGCGCTGCTCAGCGATGCCCCGGACAGCCAGGGCGAGGTGTACGCGAACCTTCACCCGGCGGTCGGCCGCTGGACCGCCTTGGACGAGGAGCAGCAGGAGGCATTTCGCGCCACCCTCGACCAGTTCTGCCGCGCCTACGCCTTCCTGGCCCAGGTGATGCAGTACATCGACCCGTCGCTGGAGAAGCTCTACCTGTACGGCAAGGTGCTGCTCACCCAACTTCCCGCCCGAGACGGGGACCCCATGCCGCAGATCAGTAAGCAGGTGCAGCTCACCCACCTGCGGATGGCCGTGACCGACCAGACCGCCATCGACCTGGAAGCCGACGACGACATCCCCGGTACCGCGCTGCCCGGCGGTGGCCTCGGCAAGCAGAACGAGCCCGAGACCGACAAGCTTTCGGCCCTCATCGCGGTGATGAACGAGAAGTTCGGTTCCGAGTTGACCGACGCCGACAAGCTCACCTTCGAACAGACTCGCAGAGACGTCATACAACGCGACGACATGCGCATGGTCGCTGAGAACAACGATCGTGACCAGTACCGCCTCGCCCTCGAGGAGATGGCCGACGAGATCATCGTCGACCGCACCAACCGCAACGGCCGGCTCGTCGATGCCTACTTCTCCCGCCCCGAGGTCCGCACGTCCTTCGTCGACTACCTCATGGTCACCTATGACGAGTTTCGCGCAGGCACCGGTGAGACTCGCGCGAACCGATGCTAGTCATCGCACCATGCGTTTGGCCGTGGCGAGGATGCAGCGTGGTCCTGAGCTACTCTCAGCAGCGAGCGGTCACGCCATGAGTATCTTGTCAGCATGTCATCGTCCCGGAGCGCTGGGTCGTGCAAGGAGTTGATCACATGACCTCGAACACCACGGAGCCGTGTCGCCGGAGGTACGGTGCCGCGTTATGGGCGGGCGTGCTCGCCGGGCTTATCGGCGCCATCGTGAAGTTCGGCTGGGAGGTTCCGCTGCCTCCGCGCACCGCGGCACGCAATGCCACGAACCCTCCCCAGCAGCTCCTTCAGCAACTTGGGTTCAGCGAGCACTTCACTCACATGTCGTACACCTTCAGCGGGTGGCCGCTCCCCTTCGTGAGCTTCATCGTCCACTTCGGGTTCTCGATCTTCTTCGCCGTCGTGTACGCGCTGCTGGCCGAGAAGTACCCTCGCGTCAAGCTGTGGCAGGGCGCGGTGTTCGGCTTGGCCATCTGGGTGCTCTTCCATCTCGTCCTCATGCCAGCCATGGGCACCGTCCCCGCCCCCTGGCACCAGCCCTTCGACGAGCACCTCAGCGAGTCCTTCGGGCACGTGTTCTGGATGTGGGTCATCGAGCTCACCCGGCGTGACCTGCGCAACCGCATCACCGGAGAGCCTGATGCCGAGGTTCCGCTTCCTGCGCTTGGAGGCAACTGACATAGGATGTGGATCCGCACTGGTCCGCTCGACGACCGTGTGAAGGTGGGCGATCGTCGAGCGAAGCTCAGCCGCGAGCGGTCACGTCGTGCCGTGGCTTGATCCCTGACGCAGGGACCATGCGGTACTTCTCCAAGGACTGTCGCAGTGTCTCGGCGGCGTCGACGTTGAGTGGACTGCTGGTCCACGCCGGGTACGCGATGTTGACGAACCGGCGGTTCTTCACGGCGGGAAGGTTCTTCGTGGCCGGATTGGCCTCGAGCAGGGCGACCTTCTGGGCCATCGTCTGGCCGGGGTAGTCGTCGAAGACGATGACGTCGGGTCGGGTTTGCGCGATCTTCTCCCACGAGATCGTCGTCCACGTGTTGGCCACGTCCGTGGTGGCGCTCACGGCACCCGCCGCCTTGATGATGCCTTCGGGGCCGCCGTAGCGCCCACTGGTGAACACGCTGCCGGTGTCGCCGCTGTCGACCATGAGCACCGTCGGCTTGGTCGATGCCTGAGGGGCTCGGGCCAGAGCCCGACGTCGCGTGTCGATGTCCTTGACGACCCTCCGAGCCTCCTGGGTGTGCCCTGTGACGGTGCCCAGGTTGCTCAGATCCGACCGCAGGGCCGTCCAGGGATCCATGACTCCGCGAGCCTTGTCATCGCTCTTCGCACGGCAACTCTCCGACAACACGTAGGCACTGATGCCCCGTGCGCGCAGCTCCTCGGGAGTGAGATGGGTGCTCTCACCGTATCCATATCCGTACCCGGCGAGCATGACGTCGGGTCGCGCGCCCAAAACCTGTTCGAGCGTCGGGTAGGAGCCGTCACTGTCGGGCAGGGCCGACACCGCCCGGTGGCCGTAAACCTTCGCCAGGGCGTCGGTCTGGCCCTTGATCCCCGTTGCCGCGACGATCTGGTCGCCGGCGCCGATGGACAACATCATCGCGACCATGTTGCTGTCGTTGACGAACACTCGTCGCGCATGGGAGGGGAAGGCTCGGCGAGCACCACAGTTGGTGATGGTGACCGTCGAGGGGCCGGAGACGCTCGAGGTCGAGGAACTCGTGTGGGTCACGTGGGCGCAGCTCGTGAGGGCGATGGTGAGGGCGGCCGCGCCGGCGACGATGAGTGGTGATCGGGCCATGAGGTGCTTTCCGGTCGGGATGTGTCAGTGGGATGGGTGTGACACAACGGGCCGGGGCTCGCCGGGTCACAGAGAAGATGGGATAGGCCCGTGATGGGGTCGACGTGGCGTGTAAGCCTCATGCCGAACGCCCTGCTCACCTCGCCACGGGTGAACACGTCGTGTGGTGGACCCTGGGTGAGCACGCGTCCCCCCGCGAGGACGGCGACGTGATCGGCGTACCGCTCGGTCAACGTGAGGTCATGGATCGCCACGACGACGGTCTGGTCGAGGTCACGGATGAGTGCGAGCAGGTAGTGCTGCTGGGCCAGCCCACGGGCCAGCATGACTCGACGGCGTTCCCCACCGGACAGTCGTGAGCAGGGTCGATCGGCGTAGTCGGACATGTCGACCCGGTCTAGTGATTCCATGACGATGCGATGCTCGTCCTCACCGCCGTGGTCCCACGGCCGTCCATAAGGGGTGCGACCCAGGGCGACGAGTTCACGCACGAGCAGGTCACCAGGTGGTGAGTCCTCCTGGGCGACGAAGGACACCTGGCGTGCGCGTTGTCTGGCCGAGAGACGTCGGAGGGGGACGTCGTCGAGGAACACGTCTCCGGCGGCCGGCCGGCTGATTCCGGCGATGGCACGCAGCAGGGTCGACTTGCCCGAACCGTTGAGCCCGATAATGGCCGTGACGGTACCGGGTTCGAAGTCCAGATCGACGTCTCGGACGATGGTTCGCCCCTCGACCTGCGCCGCGAGACGTCGTGTGGTCAGTCGGGTGCCCATCATGCCCCCGCGTACTGGTAGTGGCGCCGTCCCGGCAGTAGTAGGAATACTGGGGCGCCTAGCAGACCTGTGACGATGCTCAACGGAGTCTCCTGAGGTCGGCTCGCCACCCGGGAGAGGACGTCGACCCACACGAGGAAGAGCGCACCGAACAAAGCGCTGACCGGCAGGACGACGTGATGGCGCGGTCCCACGCGGAACCTAGTGAGGTGGGGAATGACGAGGCCCACGAATCCGATGCCGCCGGAGACCGCGACGATCGCGCTCACGAAAATGGCCTGGACGATGAAGAGGGCGACGCTCAGGCCGGTGACCGGGACCCCGAGCGAGGAGGCGAGTTCCGGACCTGCTGCCAGCGCGTCGAGCCACCTCGATCCAATCATGAGCAACAGCAGGGTGACGAGGACCACCACCGCCGTCGGCACGAGGGTCTGCCAGGAGGCACCCGCCACGCTGCCCAACAGCCAGAAGAGGACGGACTGGGCCGATTTCGGGTCGTTGCTGTGGAAGACCAGGAAGCTCGACATCGCGCTGAAGGCCGAGGACATGACGACACCGGTGAGGACGAGCCGCAAGGGGCTCAGACTTCCCTGGGCCATGGCGATGCCGAACACGGCCGCGGTCGCGACGAGGGCACCGAGAAGGGCACCCAGAGGTACAGCGAGTACACGCCGAAGGCCGCCAGCGTTCCCGTGGTGATGACGGCTGTCGCCCCGACGCTGGCCCCTGCCGAGACCCCGAGCATGTACGGATCGGCCAACGGGTTGCGTACCAAGGTCTGCATGACGGCACCACCGACGGACAGTCCGGCCCCGGCAACGACGGCCAGCACCGTTCGTGGAAGTCGCAACCCCCACACGATCTGGTCCGCGGTGGCCTCGACACTGCCTCCGCGCACGTGTACATCCAGGACGTGCCACGCCTGTTCGACGGGCAGCCGGATCGTGCCGAAGGCCAGCGAGAGCACGACACTCAGAGCAAGAGCAACCGCCAGGACCAGCAGTACGGGCCCGGCGGGCAACCGGCGATCCTGGTGGGCCCGCGATGACGTCGATCCGTCCGACGATTGCCGTTGCCCGCGCGAAGCGCAGGGATGGGTGTCTCGATGGCGGACGTGTGGCAAAGGAACTCCTGGCGGTTGGCGCCCATCTCGCGAGGCGTACGGCGGCTGCATTCGCCGGGAGGTTTTCGGACTCGGGGTCGCGCGGCTCGTCCCCCTTCCCAGGTGTCTCCACCCAGTGGGCTCGCGGCGAGCCATCACCCACACCGCTGCGCGTCAATCCTGGATTCGCACCAGGTTCCCTGGCCGGCGAAACGCACCGTACCACGCAGGTGGTGAATCGTCCCATTCATCCATGAACCCGCCCCGAGAATCCAAATTTCCATCCCGAGCGACATGTCCAAGAAGTGGCGGATGTCTCACTCGTACACTGTCCACAGGCGAGGTCATGCAGTGATGGCGGCCCCGGAAGGCGACGTGCGGATTCGGTATATATTTACGAGATGATATAAATGCTGTCGACGGGTCCAGTGGTCTTGTTATTGCCTGGGGGTCATTGCACCGGTTCGGTGTCCGATCACATGCTCGTCATCACGGGTTCATGTCCTGTTCGCAACCGCGTCATTACTGGATATTCCCGATCGCCGCCCTTCATGAATTGAACCTCCGCGTCGCTAGCATTGGATCGCAGATCCTCCCGGGATGGTTGCCCATACTCCTTGACAGGGGCGTGCATCGACTTCCACAGGGGCTCTGTGAAGCACGTCAATTCCTATGGATGCGAATCCGTGAGGAGTATGAAAAAGCCATGCCCTTGAAGAGACGTCCAGGGCGCAGAGTTCTCGCGGCGACTGCCTCGGCAGTCCTCGCAGTGTCTGCCATGATGCAGCTGCCGGCGGCTCACGCCGTCATTCCACCCAAGCCGCAGGGCTATCCGATCGCGCACCTCTATGAGTCGTGCACGGATGCCTCCGCCCACGCCCAGGGATACCCCGAGTGGCATTACGGTGAGACGGGACGACGCTACCTCAGCGACGGCACGATCCAGTTCACCAACCGCACCGATCAGGTCGTGCCGTACACCGGCACGATCGAAACTGAGAGCAACCACGACATTTCGGCGACCTCGGCGGCGAAGCTCCCCTCTGGATGGAACACCACCGCCAAGTCTGACATCGGCCTCAAGATGTCCAATGGCTGGGTCGAGGGTGAGACCGTCGGTCCCGTCAAGCTCAAGCCAGGTGAGTCGATCCGCGTCGAATACGGCGTCCTCGAGAAGGACTTCGTCTCGATGTTCGTCACTTGCCGCGACGGCGTCCTGCAGAACTCCAACGGCGCTAACGTCATTCGTGGCACCGGTCCGGCCGGGCGATACGCCTTCGTCTACCTCATCCACGCCGACGGCTCCATCTCGGATCTGGCGATGCAGATCCCGTCGCGCCACGCGGGTGCCAACAGCAAGCCGATGGGATCGGACGCGTACACCGCCATGTCGGGCCCCAGCCTGGAGTCCGTGGCGAAGCCGACCGACCACGTCGTCGAGCCCGCCGTCGCTCCGCAGAAGGATCCGTCCTGGCCGGCGAAGGGTCAGACCTGCCGTGCCCGCGACATCGCGTGGTACCCCTACGACATCTCGTCGATCCAGCCCACCTACCGCAAGCCCGGCTACTCGACGGACTTCCTCAACTGGTCGAAGGCCCCCTACGACTACCACCCGGTGACCGACTTCGTCGTGGGCGCCCAGTACAACGGGTACGCCAACTGGATGGGTCGCTACGGCCGCCCGCCGGCAGGATGGCTTGGCTCGGTTGACAGCACCTACCGTGCCTATATGCCCGTCGGAACCGCCCTCGGTGCGGTACATCTGCAGCCCGGTGAGCGCGTGCGCGTCACCTATGGCACGACGATGACCCGCGTGAACTATCGCGAGATCCACTGCGGCAGGGACGGAAAGTACAGCTTGGTGTCGAACTACGGCACCGCCTCGGCGCCGAGCGGTTTCTGGGCCGAGGCCACCGTCACCTCCCGGGACGGCAGCGTTCGCAAGATCGACGTCACTCCCGACAAGTACCGCCAGCTCCCCCTGCCGACTCAGTCAGACCGCTGACCTAGGCGTCCCCGACACCACGACCACCGTCAATCCCGACCACGAAGGAGAACACTCATGATCACCCGACTTCTTGCCGTTCCCGCAGCCCTCGTCGCCTCGGCCGCTTTCACGGTCGTTCCGGCCCAGGCTGCTACCCCAGCCCAGGCCGCCAACCCCACGACGATCGGCGCCTCCTGCGCCAGCATCGGTGAGACCGGCCAGACCATCACCCGGACCCGTAGCTACTTCGACGGCTCGGCCGGCACGTGGACCATCTCGAACTACAACGACGAGCCGCTGCCCATCACCCGGACCATCACCGAGACCAAGACGAAGACCTGGAACGTCTCGGCCGGGGTCGACTTCCCGATCCTCGACCTCATCCACGTCACCTTCTCGACGAGCTACACCGACAGCCAGTCCTACGAGGTCGGCGACACCGTCGGCCCGTACAACCTGGCTCCGGGCAAGACCGCGGTCCTGCGTGCCGGATGGGTCGTCTCGGACTTCCGTGGCCAGCACACCGTCTGCGGCTCCGATCACACCTGGAAGGCCAACGGTGGCGAGTTCACCGCGAGCCTTCCGAAGGAGCGTCACATCGCCATCAGCACCCGCGACAACGACCCCTCCCTCGAGGCCTGATCGCCCATGGGATTCCTGACACACCAGGTGCGTCGCGGGGTCACACTCGCGGCGGCGGCTGCCCTGTCAGTGGCCCCGTTCGCCGTCTCCGACGCCCATGCGGCCGAGTCGGCCTCCGCCAGTGACCCCACCCAGTTCGAGCTGCCGCAACGGTGGAACTCCGACTACGAGCCGGGAACCGAGTGCTCGACCCCCGGTGAGAACGGCACCTACCTGACGGCCAAGAAGCGTTGGTTCAAGCAGACCGACGCCTCCAGCGTCGCGAACAACACTGCCAATGCCGTGCCCGTTTCGACGAAGGTGAAACAGTCGCGCACCCAGACCCTCCAGGTCAGCGCAAAGGTTGCCGGTCAGGGTGACCTGGCCAAGATCATGACGCAGACCTTCGGGTTCACCTACGTCAACGAGGTCCACTGGTCGCTCAAGCAGGTCGTCGGGCCCTACACCCTGCCCGCCGGCAAGGAAGGACGTCTGGCCTGGGGATTCATCATCCTCGACGCCGACGCCCAGAACGTCCACTGTGCGCCGAACCTCAGCTGGCAGGCCACAGGTCGCCCGTACCACGTCTCGGCCCCCGAGAGCCGGTACGCCGAACTCCAGATCGACAACCCGGAGTACGAGGACCTCTCGTACTGACACCGGACACCAGAGATCGAGGGGCCGCGGATGACCGCGGCCCCTCGATCCGTCTTCGTCGTGGGTCTCATGCCCGGCATTCGCGTCTTCGAACTCGCTCTGTTGCAACACCGGGGCTTGCGGCCCAGACGCCGAGGCGGGGCCCCGTCATCAGGACCCCGCCTCAAGCCATACATGAGAACGTCAGATGTTGATCATCTCTCCGCCAATACCCTCGACAGCATCCTTGAGAGCCTCCGACAGGGATGGGTGCGGGAAGATGTTGCGGGCCACCTCGTCAGTGGTGATGTCCCACATCTGTGCCACGGTGAGCGCCGGGATGAGCTCGGATACGTCGTGTCCGATGATGGTGGCTCCCAGCAGCTCGTTGTGACGGGCGTCGGCGACGACCTTGACGAAGCCGGACCCGTCACCCATGCCCCAGGCCTTGCCGTTGGCCGAGAACGGGAACCGTGACACCTTGACGTCGTAGCCCTGTTCCTTGGCCTGGGCCTCGGAGTAGCCGAAGGTGGCGACCTGCGGCTGACAGTAGGTGACCCGAGGGATCATGGCGTAGTTGATGGGCATGGTCTGCGCCCCGGCGATGGTCTCGGCGGCGACGACGCCCTGGGCCTCGGCGGTGTGGGCCAGCATGAGCTTGGCCGTGCAGTCACCGATGGCGTAGATGCCCGGGACGCTGGTGCGCATGAAGTCGTCGATCTCGATGGCGCCGCGTTCGGTGAGCTTGACGCCGGTGGTCTCCAGGCCGTACCCCTCGACCCGCGGGGCGAAGCCGACAGCCTGCAGGACCCGGTCAGCCTCGAGCACGGTGGACTCGCCGCCCTTGGCCGGACTCACCGTCACCTTGACCTTGTCTCCCGAGTCGTCGATCGACTCGACCTTGGTGCCGGCCATGACCTTGACACCGAGCTTCTTGTAGGCCCTGGTGAGTTCCTTGGAGACCTCGGGATCCTCATTGGGGACCATCCGGTCGAGGTACTCGACGATCGTGACCTGGGCGCCGTAGTTGGCCAGGACGTAGGCGAACTCGGTGCCGATGGCGCCGGAACCAGCGATGATGATCGATCCGGGGACCTCGTCGGAGAGGATCTGCTCCTTGTAGGTGACGACGCGGGCCGACAGCTGGGTTCCCGGCAAGGTCTTGACGGTGGACCCAGCGGCGATGATGCAGTTGTCGAAGGTGATCTCGTCGGACACCTGACCCTGCCCGTCCTTGACGACGACGGACTTGGGCCCGGTGAACTCACCCCACCCGGAGAACTCGGTGATCTTGTTCTTCTTCATGAGGTAGTGGACACCCTTGACCATCCGGTCGGACACCTCACGCGACCGGCTGTAGGCCTTGCCGAAGTCGACGGAGATGTCGCCGCCGATGCCGAAGGCGCCAGCCTCCTTGGTGACGATGTGCGCAAGTTCCGCGTTGCGCAAAAGCGACTTGGTGGGGATGCAGCCAACGTTGAGGCAGACACCACCCCAATATTCCTTCTCAATGATGGCGGTCTTCTTGCCGAGCTGAGCGGCACGAATGGCGGCAACGTAGCCGCCAGGGCCAGCTCCGAGGACAACAACGTCAAAATGTGAGCTCATGGGTAACACTCTAGTGGGAAGGTCGGCCTGTGACGAAGATCTCACTGAGGAGATTTCTGTCGGGTTGCGACTGGCCCCTTCTGCCCCGCGGTTCAACCTCAGATCTGATATATCCTTGTCGGAAGACTTCATCTCGTCGAAAGGATCTGCTGTGGACAACATCACCCCAGCTGCCGTCGGTCGCCTCATCCGCGACGCACGCAAGCAGCGCGGCATGACGCAGAACCAACTGGCGGAGCTCCTCAAGACCTCCCAGAGCGCCATCCACCGGGTCGAGTCAGGCACACAGAACCTCTCGCTGGAGTACATCAACCGCATCGCCGAGGCCCTTGAGTCCCCCATCATCACCCAGCCGGGTGGCGGCACGATGAACTACCGCATCGAAGGCGGCCACCAGCTCGAGGGCTCCATCGAGGTGCGTTCCTCCAAGAACGCTGCCGTTGCCCTGCTGTGTGGCTGCCTCATCAACCGTGGCCGCACTGTGTTGCGCGGAGTCGCTCACATCGAGGAGGTCAATCGCATCCTTGAGGTGCTGACGTCCATCGGCGTCACCTACGAGTGGTCCGAGGACGAGCGCGACCTCACCCTCATTCGTCCTGCTGAGCTCAATCTTGACGACATGGACATCGAGGCCGCCCGTCGCACCCGAAGCGTCATCATGTTCCTCGGCCCACTGATGCGCTTCTATGACTCCTTCAAGCTCCCTTACGCCGGCGGCTGCAACTTGGGCGCCCGTACCGTCGAGCCTCACCTCCAGGTCCTGCGCGCCTTCGGTCTTGACGTCGTCGCGACCGAGGGTTTCTACCAGTGCCACATGACGGATCGCACGGTCAAGGAGCGTCACATCGTCCTGACCGAGCGCGGCGACACCGTCACCGAGAACGCTCTGCTCGCCGCAGCCCAGACTCCGGGCGTGACGGTATTGCGCAATGCCAGCCCGAACTACATGGTTCAGGACCTGTGCGTCTTCCTGTGCCAGCTCGGCGTCGAGATCGAGGGCATCGGGACGACGACCCTGCGCATTCGTGGCGTCGAGAACATAGATGTCGACGTCGAGTACGCGCCGTCCGAGGACCCGATCGAGGCCATGAGCCTTCTCACGGCAGCCGTCGTCACCAAGTCTGAGCTGACGATCACCCGCTGCCCCATCGAGTTCCTCGAAATCGAGTTGGCGATTCTCTCCGAGATGGGTCTGGACTTCGACCTCTCCCCCGAGTACGTCTCCCACAACGGATTCACCCGTCTGGTCGACGTCACCGTCCGCCCGAGCAAGCTACGCGCGGTCGCGGACAAGATCCACCCGATGCCCTTCCCGGGCCTCAACATCGACAACCTGCCGTTCTTCGCCGTCATCGCCGCGGAGGCCAAGGGCCAGACCCTCATCCACGACTGGTGCTACGAGAACCGGGCCATCCATCTGCTCGAGTTGGGCAAACTTGGAGCCGACGTCCAGCTCCTCGATCCGCACCGACTCATCGTGCGGGGACCGACGCGCTGGCGCGGCCGTGAACTCATCTGCCCACCGGCCCTGCGCCCGGCCGTCTGCCTGTTGTTGGCTGCCCTGGCCGCCTCCGGCGAGACGACCCTGCGCGACGTCTACATGATCAACCGCGGTTACGAGGACCTACCCACCCGACTCGGGGCGCTGGGAGCCAAGATCTCCGTCTTCCACGGCTGAGCCGAGGCGTCCTCGGGCGACCAGTCCAATTCGTCACCGGGATGGTTCCAAGTGCGCTCGAGGACCGCATGGACGACGCCTGCAGCCTTGCCGAGTGCAGTCTCCGGGGACTCCCCTGCGACGAGCTGGGCCGTCAGGACTGCCGTCGTCAGGTCGCCAGCGCCGTTGAAGTGACGGTCGATGAGGGGGCCATGGGTCACAACGGTCCTCTTCCCCGTCACCGCAACCATGGCCAGCCCGTCACCGTTCTCGTCCTGATGCGGTACCGAGGTGACGACGACGAGTTTCGGGCCATCAAGGCCACGAGCTGCGTCCACGATCTCGTCAATCGTGCGCGGCACGGTGTCGGTCAGAATGCCGAGCTCGGCCACATTCGGCACAAGGACGTCGGCACTTTGGACAGCCTCTTTCATGAAAGCCACGGTGTCGTCGGGAACGTAAATCCTCACCTGATCGCCAACCATGTCTCCCATGACGGGGTCACAGACCCACATGGCATCGGGATGGTGCTCCCGGCACTTCTCCACGGTCCGCAAGACGGTGGGACCGGTGAGAGCCGTGAGGTAACCCGACAATACAGCGTCAACATGCTTGAGTTCGCCGTTGGAATTGAGGGCGTCAACCATGCCGTTGATCTGCTGAGCATCGATCGGGATACCGGCGACGCTGGAGCGGCCATTGTGGTTGGACAGCAGAGCCGTGGGCATCCCCCATGCTCGGACCCCCATGACGCGCATCACCGGAACCGCGATGCTGTTTCCGACGGTTCCCTGGACGACATGGGACTGCAATGACAAGACGGTGGGCCTCACGCATGGACACTGTAGTTGCCATGGCGATCACGGATCCGAACCATCTCAAGGGCAGAATGGATGGCTGTGCGAGCCACTGACTATCCGTATTGCCAACGTCCGTTCACCGTTCTTGCCCATCGGGGCGGAGCCGGAATGACTGCCAACAAGGGGATCGAGAACACCCTGGCAGCTTTTAGACATGCGGTGGATCTGGGATGCACCCACCTCGAGACTGATGTTCACGCCACCAGTGACGGTGTCCTCATGGCCTTTCATGACCCCATTCTCGACCGGGTCACCGAGTCCAGCGGTGTCATCGCAAAGATGCCGTGGCACGAGGTCAGGCAAGCCAGCGTCGGCGGAGAGCCCATCCCCACCCTCGATGACGTCCTTGACGCCTTTCCGGAATCCTTCATCAATATCGACATCAAGCACGACGCCGCCACCATGCCCCTCATCGAGGTCCTTTCCCGTCACCGGGCCTGGAATCGGGTCTGCGTCGGATCGTTCAGCAGCAAACGCATCCGAACGTTCCGCCGGTTGGCGCGCGAGCGCACGGCCACCGCGGTGGGACCGGTCGGAGTTGGGTGGGCCGTCGTCGGACCGAACAGCCTCCAGATGGCCGAATCCCGAGGCGACGCGTACCAGGTCCCCCATCGTGTGAGCCGGTACGGTGTTCCCCTGGTGACGCCGACCTTCGTTGCCGCTGCCCATCGCCTTGGTCGAGCGGTTCACGTCTGGACGATCAACGAGGTGTCAGAGGCTCGAGAACTCATGGACATGGGAGTCGACGGGATCGTCACGGATCGCCCCGACCTCATGTGCGACTTCGCGCGCATTCACCAGCCCAAGGACGCCCCGACACTCATTCCACGGTGAGTCGCGGCGAGCTGGATGCCCAACTGGTCACAGCTTGTTCCACGACGCGAACGCTCGTCCCGAAATTCGGTTCTGCTCCCGGATTTTGTGGCTTGTGGGATGCTGGATCCATGGACGACGGCCCAACCAGGGCCTGACGCCGACGACCAGGAGGGAGCATCATGGCCGACCGTGCACTGCGAGGCATGGGTTTGGGATCCAAGAGCTTCGAGGACGAAGAAGGCGTTGAGATGGCCGAACGCCAAGAGATTGGCTTCGACTGTCAGAACGGTCACCACTTCGACCTCACCTTCTCCACCGAGGCAGATCTGCCGAGCTTGTGGGAGTGCCCGCGCTGTGGCGCTGAGGCGCTGCGGAGCGACGGCACCGATCCTCAGCGGAAGAAGCAGAAGCCGCAGCGCACCCACTGGGACATGCTTACTGAGCGTCGCTCAATCCCTGAACTCGAGGAATTGCTTGCCGAAAGGCTGGAGGAGATCCGTAAGGGGGACTGATCCTCGGTCAGAGTCCTGGGGCGACACCGAGTCAGCGTGTCGTGGCCCCGAAGACCATGAGAGTGCCCCGCAGAGAAGCTCCGCGGGGCACTCTCATGGTCTCTGGTTTGGCCTCAGCGCTTCGAGCGACGGTCCTTGATGTCGCCAGCAACCTGCTCAGCCCGTTCTAGGGCGACGTGCCCGAGATCCTTGAGCTGGTGAGAACGGTAGTCAACCCCCCACAAGGTGGTGCGAAGCAGAGCCTCGACGACGATTTCCTTGCTCATCTTGGAGTTGCCGTACTCGCGCTCGATGAACTCAATCGGCACCTCGGCGACGGTCATGCCCTTCTTGAGGGTGCGCCACGTCAGGTCGAGTTGGAAACAGTAACCGGCCGAGGCAACCTCGTCCAGGCCGATCGTCCGCAAGGTGTTCGCGCGGAATGCGTTGAAACCACCGGTGGGATCCTTGACACCAATTCCCAGGCACATCCGGGTCCACAGGCCGCCACCACGCGAGATGAGCTCACGGTACTTCGGCCAGTTGACGACGGATCCACCCTTGACGTAGCGAGATCCCTTGACCATGTCGGCATGCTTGAGGGCCTCGAGGAGCAACGGCAGTTGCTCGGGTTGATGGGAGCCGTCGGCATCCATCTCGACGAGGACGTCGTAGCCGTGGTCCAAACCCCAGTGGAACCCGGCAAGGTACGCGGCGCCGAGGCCTTCCTTGCCCTTGCGATGCAGGACGTGAACGTGATCGTCTGCAGACGCCAGACGGTCAGCGATCTCACCGGTGCCGTCCGGAGAATTGTCGTCGGCGACGAGAACATCGACCTTCGGATTAGCGCGGCGGGTGCGCGCGACAATCGTCTCGACATTCTCCGCCTCGTTGTAGGTCGGAATGATGACGAGGACCTTGTCGAGCCGGACCTCAGTGCCGGTGGTGAACATTCCTCTCCGATCTGTTGTTTGCTTGTGCGAGCATATCGCGACGACGTCGAATCACCGACACCACTACCGCGCCAGCCGCAACGAGAACGACGACGACCCGTAGCCACATCCCCATTCTCACGGCCAGCGTCAGCTCGGACTCCAGCGGAACCCGCACCGTGAAATTGGTGTGCGCTCCCTCTTCGGTACGCAGGGATACTGAGCCATCCGGATTGACCAACCCAGAAAAGGAATTTGTCGTCGAGACGATGATGTGTCTCCCAGTTTCAACCGCGCGCGCTCTGGTGATCTGCCATTGCTGGGGAGTTTGGGCGGTATCGATGAATGACGAGTTGTTGGATTGAACCGCAAGAATTCTTGCCCCATGGCGAACCGTGTCCGCGACAGTGTCGTCATAGGCAACCTCGAAACAGACCACCACACCGATCGGAACCTTCGTCCCAGAAATAGTTGAGTCGAGGACACCCGGAGTCGTCCCCGGAACGGACTGGCGTCCAATATTCTCCAGTATGGGAATGAGTGGCAGGAAGAATGACCTGGCCGGAATCCACTCACCGAACGGCACCAAGTTGCGTTTGTGATAGATGGATGTCGGCTTGGGTGACGACGCCGGCCACCACATCGACGTCGTCTGGCGCTCGTCATCGCCGGGTCCGTCGGTCACTGCTCCCACGAGAATTGGCCGCTTCGAGATGGCCAGCGCCCCCATGACGATCTGGTGGCTCTTGACGTCAAGAACTGGATCGATGTCGGTGGAGTTCTCGGGCCACAGGATCATGTCGTGTGCGCCCTTGCCTGAAACCCGTTGCTCGGCGACGGCCATAATCGTCTGGGACAGATGATTGTCCGTGACGGACCGGGCATAGCCCATCGCGTAGGGACCGGCAGTACCGTCCACTCCCCCTTGGACGACGAGTACCCGAACGCTGTCATCATGAGTGTCGCGTGTGGCGATCGTCCCTGACACGGTCGCCAGGACTGCGACGACGACGAGTTCTGCCATGAGGCCAACCGCATTGTGGACTCTCCTCTTTCCTCGGGCAGCGACGACACGCGCCAAGAGGGCTGCCGCCAGGGCCACAAGAAGACTCGTCCCCGTCGTCCCAGCCCACCTCAGGGCTCCGACCCATGGAGTGTCGACGACAGTCCAGGCCAGCCGAACCCAGCCGAACCCCCCAAGCGGGACCGCAGCGGCTCCCACTTCTGTGGCCGTCCAGACCATGGCCTGGAACAAAGGCGCACCGGGCAGGACACTGACGCAGCGGATGGCCCACCCGGCCAGGAGACACCACAACGCCATGACGGCAGTGAGAAGCACCGCCACCGGAGGGCCCATGACGCCGACCCAGGCGATGGTGGTGGCGAACAGGCCGAGACCGAAGAGGTATCCCAGACCCGCCGCGGCACGGCCTGTCGTGGGACGGACGAGCAGGATGAGTGCGGCGAGTCCTGGAATGACGAGGATCCACCAATCCAGCGGCTGGAATCCAGTACCTGTGGCGGCTCCGGCGGCAAGTGCAGCCAGGCCGCGCAGCCACGACGTGTGCGAAAGGTGGGAGAGGTGTGTCACCGGGTACCCAGCATGCCGAGATCGTCGAACATGGTGTCGAGGACGACGACCGTTTCCGTCCCGCAGTGACACTCCTTGCGAATGCGGGTGACCAGCTGGTCGAGGCGACTGGTATTGGGGGCCTGAACTCTCGCCAGGTAGGAGGCTGCGCCAGCGATGGAGTGGCAGCCTCTCACCTCCGAGAAGGTCTTCAGGACGTCGGGGATCCTCTCGTCCTCCCCAGGATCGATGGGGTTGAGGAAGATGAAAGCCGTAATGCCTGCGCCGATGGCTTCCAGGTTCAGGGTGGCGTGGTAGCCGCAGATGATTCCCTTGGCTTCGAGCCTCTTGACGCGCTGCTGGGCGGCTGAGGTGGACAAACCCGTCTGATGTCCGAGCTCAGTCCACGACATCCGACCGTCTCCCTCGAGCAGACTCAGGATTTGGCGGTCGGTGGCTTCCAGGATCGGCGACCGATTTTCGTCCTCCTCGTCGTGGTGCTTGGTCATGAGTGGCTCCTCCCTGTCCCCGGTTCGGCCCAGTGGGATCTCAGCACGTGAATGGTGGATCCGGCGAGCAAATTCGGTGCCGCAGATGCTACCCGGGACGGGCGACCCCGGCCGTCGAGGCAGACTCTTTTGACAATCTCCAGGTCGAACTCGGCGAACCAGTCCTCGAGGTCTGCCACGCCGGAATACGACTGGTTGGGGGTGTCATGCCAGGAGTACGGCAGATCGTGGGAGGCCGGCATCCTGCCTCCGATGATCTTGAGTCGGTTGCGCCAGTACACGAAGTTCGGCACGAGCAGGATGAGCAGGGTGCCGATGCGTGCCATTTCCGCTAAGACGACGTCAGGAGAGACGACGGCCTGCAGGGTCTGCGACAAGATGACGACGTCGTAGGAGTCGTCGTGGAACTCTCCCAGGTCCTCGTTGAGATCCATCCCCAGCACCGGCACCCCCGCCGACATCGCGGTGGCGAGGGAGGACTGATCCAACTCGACACCGGTCCCCAGACAGTCTCGGGTGGTGATGAGGTGACGGAGCAAGGAACCGTCGCCACATCCAAGGTCTAGGACGCGGGAATGGGACGGCACGAGCGAGGTGATGATGCGTTGATCGGGACGGAGTGTCACAGCGTCGTCTCCCTCGTGCACAGGTGGCCGTCGAAGTGTGGTGCCCGCGGTGATGCCCTCATCGGCAACCGGTCGGCGGTGAGGAAGGCCTTGACGAGGTCGTGGTAGGGGTCGAGCTTCATGAGGAAGGAGTCATGACCCCACGACGAGGCAATCGTCGCGAAACTCACTGGTAGCCCTCCCCCCTCGAGATGACGGGCAATCCGGCGTGAGTGGGCCGGGGAGAATCGCCAGTCGGTGTCGAAGCAGATGACGAGGAAGTTAACCGGATCTGCCGCCAGTGCGTCGGTGGCCCCGGCGCGACCGAACGGGTCGAAGTAGTCCATGACCCGAGTCAGATAGATGTAACTGAGTGGGTCGAATCGGGTGAGGAAGGCCTCGCCCTGGTGATCAAGGTATGACTCGACGGCGAAGTTGATGCCGAACCCGCGTTCCACCGATTCGGACTGACGAGACCGTCCGAACTTCTCGGCGAAGGCGTCCTCGGACAGATAAGTGATGTGAGCGAGCATCCGCGCGATCGACAATCCGGTGTTTGGGCGGACGTCGTCATAGGTGCCATCCGCAAAGGCTGGATCGCGTAGGATCGCCTCGCGTCCCACCGCGGAGAACGCGATGTTCTGAGCTGTCAACCCGCTCGACGAGGCAATGATGATGGCGTTGTCCAGGGTCGACGGGTACGTCAGCGACCAGTCGAGGGCCTGCATACCGCCCATGGAGCCGCCGACAACGGCGTGAAAGTGCTCCACACCCAGGTGCTCGGCGAGTCGCAGGTGCACTTCGACGAAGTCGTGCATGTCGATCTGAGGGAAATCGAGTCCCCAGCGTTTCCCGGTGTCCGGATTGGTCGAGGCCGGTCCAGTTGTACCGGAACAGCCTCCCAGCAGGTTGGAAGCAATGACGAAGAAGCGGTCGGTGTCGATGGCGCGACCCGGTCCGATGATGTTGTCCCACCACCCTGGGCGATCCGCTCCCGGGTGGAAACCCGCTGCGTGGGCGTCTCCGGTGAGAGCGTGACAGATGTACACCGCATTGTCACGAGCTTCATTGAGAGTGCCGTAGGTTTCGTAGGCGACGGTGACGTGATCGAGACGGCCACCAGCGATCAGATGGAGAGGGTCGTCCGGCGTGGCAACCGTCGCGTACTTGGTCTCGACGGTCCCGACTCCGGGGCCTACGGGGCTGGTTCTGTGCGCTGGCAGACGGGGTGACATCGCGACCATTCTGCCAGTTCTCGTCGTCGTGCCCACCATGTGAAGGGTCCCAGCCACTACTCTCTTTGTCGTGCGCATGATGGATCAAGTCGGCCTTGAACGCGTCTTGCGGGGTGTGGCAGGCCAGCCGCGGGTCGTCTGTGGCGGTTCGGGAGCCACTCCCGTACCACTCCTGGGCATCATCGACCGGTGTGTCGAGACGTGGCGGTTGGTGTGCATCAATGCGCCAGTCGGTGTACCCACACGCAAGGACGTCGTTCACGAGACGATCTTCATCGGCCCGGGTAGTCGACGTGCCGAGAGCCTCGAGTACGTCCCCTGTCGTTTAAGCCTGGCACCGAGCCTCTACGAGGAGCGACTCGCGCCCGACATCCTCGTTCTGCACACCAGCACGCCACGCAATGGCACCGTGAGCATGGGTATTGAGGTCCAGGTGTTGCCGGCCGCCCTCGACGCGGCCAAGCGGCGAGGTGCTCTCATCATTGCCCAGGTCAATCCGAACATGCCCCATGTCCTCGGCGACGGGATCGTTGACGTCGATGACATTGATATCGGTGTTTTCGTCTACGCTTCTCTGCCAACTGCCTCCATGCCGTCCCCGGGTCCGCTGGCCCGCCAAATCGGTGACCGGGTGGCTTCTCGGATCCGTGACGGCGCCACCCTCCAGGTGGGGATCGGTGCGGTTCCTGACGCCGTCGTCGCTCAGCTGCCCGAGAACATCCACGTAGGCGTGTGGACCGAACTCCTCACCGACTCCATCCGCCTCCTGGACGATGCTCATACCCTGGACGATCGCGTCGTCACCGGCACCTTCGCGATGGGAACACCCGCCTTGTACGAGTGGCTCGACGACAATCCGCGGGTGCGGTTGCTACGCTGCGAGACCACGAATGACCCCGGGACCATCGCTGGCCAACCCAAGGCCACCAGTGTCAATACGGCTTTGCAGGTGGACCTGTTCGGTCAGGTCAACGCAACTCGCGTCGGTACCAAGATCTATTCCGGGGTCGGTGGATCCACCGACTTCCTAGTGGGCGCCATGCACTCCCCCGGTGGTCAGGCCCTCATTGCCATGCGCAGTTGGCATCCGAAAGCCAACCGCTCGACGATCGTGGACGTGCTTGATTCACCGGTTTCGGCGATCCAGCCCTCGGTCATCATCACGGAGCAGGGCACGGCTGAGCTGTTCGGAAACTCCCAGAATGAGCAGGTTCGTCAACTCATCGAGAACACTGCCCACCCGGAGGCCCGCGACCATCTCTGGCGGCGGGCCAGGGAGTTTGGGTTGGCCTGATCAGGCGTCGGGTACTTCGACGTCGAGGAGCTTGGCGAGGACCGTGATGACGCCATTCTCCTTGTAGGACGGAGCAACGTAGTTCGAGGCCTCAATGATGTCGGGATGGGCGTTGGCCATTGCGAAGGACCACTTCGCCAGCGGCATCATCTCAAGGTCATTGAGGAAGTCGCCGAAGATCGCTGTCTGGCCCGGGGTGACACCCAGATCGGCCTGCACAGCCTTGACGGCACTGCCCTTGTTCACGCCGGAGTTCATGATGTCGACCCAGTTCGGGGTGGCAAGGATGACCTGGTGGTCAGGGGCGATGCGCTGCATCGTCGGGTGAGTGACCTCGGAGGCCTCGCCGAAGTCATAGATGGACAACTTGATGACGTCGCCGGTGTGCTCGGTGAGGTCATCGACGACGGTGTGGCTGTGATAGTAGGTCGCGACGTGGGAGACAAAAAGGTCATCCCCGCGTTCAAGGTACGCGATGGACTTGGTCGCGACGACCAAACCGACGTCATGCCCATCTTCGGCGAGCCTTCGAACTCCCTCGATCACCTCGTGCGCAAGGTCGGGGTCGATGATCGATGAGGAGACGTCGGCGCCATCGCGGACGACATAGGTACCGTTCTCCGAGATGATTGGCATCCCGTCGAGGTGGGAATGAAACATCGTGGACAGGGTGGCGCACTGGCGTCCGGAAGCCGGTACGAAGGCGACGTCACGATCCTTCATGATCTCCAGAAGTGGCCACAGCTGGGCCGGGATGTTCCCCTCGCCGTCGAGGAGGGTGCCATCCATGTCGGAGATGACCAGTCGGAGATCGTCGGCGGGGGCAGGAAACGGGGTTGGCTTCGGCATGTCCACCCGCTCAGGATACCGATCCCGGAGTGTGACAGGGAACGAAGACGACGAGCCCATCTGAGATGGCCGGGACCAGAAGCGCAGCACGCGCCCGGTGCCCGGCCCCAGCAACAACGAGCACCCCCGGGGGAGTCATGGGGGGAGGGACTCCTATCCAGAAATGATTAATGCCTGGTGAGAATCACCTTCTCACCAGGCATTTCGTCGGGCTGACAGGATTTGAACCTGCGACCCCTTGACCCCCAGTCAAGTGCGCTACCAAGCTGCGCTACAGCCCGATTGGATCGCTCGGCGATCCGGAGAAGTACACTAGCGTACTTCCGCTCCTCCAACCAAATTGGTCACTTCTTTCCGCGCCTCTCGCGTGGACGGATCTCGACGTGCACCGGTGATCCGGCGAAGCCGAAGTCCTCGCGCAGCCGCCTGATGATGAACCGCACGTATCCCTGGTCGAACATCCCTGAGGTGAACAGGGCGAAGGTCGGCGGGCAGGTGTGAGCCTGGGTACCGAAGAGGATCCTCGGCTGCTTGCCACCACGCACGGGGTGGGGATGTGCCGCCGCCAGACGTCCGAGGAAGGCATTGAGCTTTCCGGTCGAGATCCTCGTCTCCCAACCTGCGGCAGCCGTCTCGATGGCCTTTTCGAGCTTGTCGACGTTGCGACCCTTGAGAGCAGAGATGTTGACCCGCGGAGCCCAGGAGTAGGCCTGCACGTCACGTTCGATCTCGCGCTCCAGATAACGACGACGCTCGTCGTCGGTCAGATCCCACTTGTTGTAGGCGATGACCATCGCGCGTCCGGCCTCCTCGACCATGGTGAGGATGCGCAGATCCTGGTCACTGATCGGCTCCGAGGCATCGATGACGACGACGCACACCTCGGCGCGCTCGATGGCCGCCCGGGTACGTAGGGACGCGTAGTACTCGTGCCCCGAGGCTTCCTTGACCCGCTTGCGCAGTCCAGCAGTGTCGATGAACTGGTACAGGGTGCTGCCAACGGTCACCAACTCGTCGACCGGGTCAACCGTCGTCCCGGAGACATCCGAGACCACTGCACGATTCTGACGGGCCAGACGGTTGAGAAGCGAGGACTTGCCGACGTTCGGCTTGCCGACGATGGCAACACGGCGCGGACCACCGGTCGTCTCGTAACTGGCCGGGCTCTCTGGCAGCACCTCAATAAGGGCGTCGAGAAGGTCACCCGATCCGCGGCCATGCATGGCAGACACCGGGTGGGGCTCCCCCAGACCGAGGTTCCACATCGTCGCGGCCTCGGCCTCACCACGCACGTCGTCGACCTTGTTGGCTGCCACGACGATGGGTTTGCGTGACCGCCTCAACACCTGGACGACAGCCTCGTCCTCGTCAGTCGTACCGACATTGGCGTCGACGATGAACAGCACCGCGTCGGCCGTCGAGATGGCCAGCTCAGCTTGCTCAGCGATCATGGCGGCCATGCCTGAGGCATCGGAGGCCCAACCACCGGTGTCTACGAGCACGAACTGACGACCGGACCACTCGGCGTCATAGGACACCCGGTCTCGGGTTACGCCGGGGACATCCTGCACAACAGCCGCTCGGCGTCCGAGGATGCGGTTGACGAGGGTGGACTTACCCACATTGGGCCGCCCGACGACGGCGACGACCGGCTTGGGAAGGGCTTCCTCGGTGCCGTCACTGGGGCCGTCGAGGAACTCGGGCGAATCGGACATGAGGGCACACTCCTGCTAGGGGACTGAACCACGGTACACGCACTCGCGCCCGTGGAAATATCGTTCAGCGCAGCGACTGAGGAACCAGGCCGATGACGGCGTCGATGACCTGCCCCAGATCGAGATGGGTGGAGTCGACCAAGGTCACCCCTTCAGCGGGCTGCTCAAAGGTGGACACCGTCGAGTCGTCACGGTCACGACGCACGATCGAGTCGATGACCTGTTCCATGTCGACCTTCTCCCCCAACTCAGCCTGACGACGCGCGATGCGAACGGCAGGATCGGCGACCAGGAGCACTCTCACCTGGGCGTCGGGGCACACAACCGTGGTGATGTCGCGACCTTCCATGACGATGCGTCCGCAGTTGGCCGCAATCTGGCGCATGCGAGCGGTGAGGGCGTCTCGAACAGGCTGAATGGTCGCAACCGCAGACACCGTGGCACTGGTCTCCGGATACCGGATCTCTTCGGTGACATCGTCACCGTCGATGACGACGAGGTCGTGGTTGGCAGAGGTGTCAATGTCCAACCGGCAGGTACGAGCCACCTCGATGGCGTCGAGCGGATTGGCCTTCGGATCAATTCCAAGATGGGCAACACGACAGGCCACCGCGCGATACATCGATCCGGTGTCCAGATGGGCCACGTCGAGTCGATTGGCAACCCCGCGAGAGGTCGACGACTTACCGGACCCGCTGGGCCCGTCAATGGCGATGACAAGAGGTGAGGGTGACACGTTCTGCCTGCTTTTCGATGACGATCCGACCAGGCGAGACTATCGGCATCCACCGACAAGGGTCAGGAACGCACCGACCAGCCATGATCGCGCATTGAGGCCCTCAACTGCTCCGCACGATCCGGGGCGACATCGATGGACAGGAAACCAACCTCACGAGCCGGATCATGCTCCACCGACAGGTCCTCGACATTGACCCCAGCAGCCTCGACATCAGCAAACAACCTGGCCAGGCCACCAGGCGCATCGGGAATCTCGACGACGACGACGCTGATCTCCATCATCTGGTGGCCATGCTTACCGGTGATCTTGCGTGCCCCCGACTGCCCGACGCCCAGGAATTCCTCCAGACGGTCCGGGTCGTCCAGACGAGACAGCAGGTCGTCAAGATCGTCACGAATGGCTTCCAGCTGACGACGAACCTCAGTGCGATTGGAGTTGAGGATCTGACGCCACATGGTGGTCTGGGAACGAGCCACTCGCGTGATGTCACGGATCCCCGATCCTGCCAGCCTGAGATGTTGAGGACGAGCATGTCGCAGATTGGCCGCCGTGAGGATGCTCATGAGGTGAGGAAGGTGGGACACCTCGGCGACGGCTCGGTCGTGCTCGTCAGCATCCATGCTCACCACACGAGCGCCGCACGTCCTGGCCAGAGCAATGACCTGCTCGACGTCATCATGCCGGTTGTCAGTACGGGGAGTCACCACCCAGGTGCGGTCGACGAACAGTTCGTCGGAAGCTGTCAATGGGCCTGTGTACTGAGTGCCAGCCATGGGGTGTGAGCCGACATACCTGGTGACATCGACATCTCGACCAGCTGCCAAGTCGATGAGTTCGGCGAGCACCGCTCCCTTGACCGACGCGGTGTCCGTGACGACGGCGTGGGGATGACGGTTGAGGCGCTCGACGATGGTCGAGGCGACGGCGGCGGGTGGGGTTGCCACCACGACGACCCGATACGCATCGTCGTCGAGGCCGTCCAGCTGGCCTGCGCCACGTCCGGCCGCCACCAGGGCGTTGCCGCGATCGATGTCCCACAGGTGGACGTCAGCCCCCGCGGCGACGAGGGCTTTCCCGACTGACGCACCGATGAGTCCTGCACCGACGATGAGAATGGGACCCCTCAAGGCCAGTGCAACGTCCTCAGGACTCGTCACTGTCAGCCTCCAGCACGGTGGCAGCGTCGAGACGGCGGAAATGACGTCGGGTCGAGGCGTGGCGATCGAGTAGTCCCACTTCTATGCTCTCTGGTTCGGCGTCAAGAACGCTCATCGAAGCCCGAACGACCTCAGACACCGACACATGGTCCGGCAGGTCGAAAGACTTCTCAGAAGCCACTCCCATGAGAACGGGATCAGTGCTGGCACGCACGGTCCCGTCGAAGTCAATGGTGTATAAGCGATCCTCGGAAGGGACGAGGCCGAGCTCTGCCACCGTCACCTGGACCTGATAGGGCTTGATATCAGGGCAGGAAAAGACCTTGCCGATAACGCGGGAATACATGCTCGCCAAGCTGCGTCCCGTGACGTCGAGTCGGTCATAGGCGTAGGCACGGAGGTCGGCGAAACGGATGCCCGCCACCCGCAGGTCCTCGGCCTCATGGAAGATCCCGACCGCGGCAAAGGCGAGCCGATCATGGATCTCGGAGATCGACCTCATACCCCTGGGAAGATCTGCACCACGCTGACGGGCAACCAACGCAATGCCCTCCGCGCAACGAGCGACAATGACGCCGTCGCCTCCATCACGGATCGAATCAGACACGAAACTGGCCCGGTCGGCCACCCACTGACTCGGTGGAACGTAGGCAGGAATCGTCATGACTGGACCTCCTCGTGCTCCGCCTCGGCAGTGATCTCGTCGACGACCCGCTTCGCCAACACCGCGACTTCCTCGGTGGGAATCCGCCTGACACCGGTGGAATCGGCATGGGCAACGGTCGGGTACAGACCACGAGACAGATCAGGTCCCGACAGCGCCGAAGTGGTGCTGTCACTGATGGCGGTGTGCAGGGCGCGAATCGCGAGCATGATGGCTTCGTCGCGATCCATCCCGGGGCGGTAACCGTCATCGAGGACATCGGTGGCGAACAGAGTCCCGGACCCGACGCAGGCGTGGGCGTGCTTCTCGGTGCGTCCACCCGTTCCGTCATAGGAAAAGATGCGTCCGCGGTGAGCGAGGTCATCCCACCCGGTCAACAACGGCGTCACAGCCATCCCCTGAGCCATCATTGTGCCGTTCGAGCGCACCAGACTCGACAACCTCGCGGCTCGACCGTCCATGCTGATCCGTTGCCCCTGGATCTTCTCGAGGTGATCAACCTCGGCCTGAAAGAGACGAATCATTTCCCCCGCGAGCCCCGCTGCGCCTGCAATTCCGATCACACAGCGATCATCGGTACCGAGAATTCGGTCAATATCTCGCTGATCTGGGTGCCGCGTCATCGCCGATCCGAGATCGGCGGCGGCTATCACGCCCCCGCTGCAACGGATGGCCAGCACCGTTCTGCCGTGCCTCGACAACTCAGGAACACTGGTGTCCACCGTCGTCGGAGGCAGCAGCTCAGGGGCCACACGCCTCAGGAACAGTGCAAACGAATCGGTGGTTGTACTCGATGTGAGGTAATCCTCATCGAGATCGGACAGCGACAGTGGCATGACCCTCCTCGTCACGGATGCACTCGGGATTTCCAGCCTAGCCGACCGATTTGGGTACAGACCCCGATGCGGATACCATCGGTATTCGATACCAGTGGTACTGCCTACGATCCCCTTGCTCTTCCGAAGGACGACAACCTGTGATGCCTACCGCAGTGGAAAGGCCTCATCGCGACGAGGTCAAAAATCGCATACTCGTCGCTGCCACCGAAAATTTCGAACGGGACGGCTATGCCGGCGCGAGTCTGCGTCGCATCGCATCGGATGCCGGATTCACCAAAGGGGCCGTGTACTCCAATTTCGGGTCCAAGCCCGACCTCTTCGGACAGGTGTGCACCGAAAGGCTTGCCAGTGGCGAGAGGGATGTCGTCGATGCCCTCTCCCCCATCTTTTCGAGCGGTGGCAACCCCGACGAGGTCATGAGGCAGATCAGCGAGAAGCTCACGGAGATCCTCCTGGAAGATGCTCCGTGGCAGGTCATTCTCGCGGAATTCCGCGCTCTGGCCCGCCACGACGAGGAGATCGCCGAGGCCTACACAAAACTGCAGAAACAGCGGATCGCTCAACTGGTCGATTTGACGACCCAGTACTGTGTACTCGACCGCGTCAAGTCCGCGGAGGATGCCAACCCACGCAGCCTCGCGGTAGTGGTCCTCAGTCTGGTCAACGTGCTTGCCCTGGAATTCTCGGTGGCCAGTGCAGTCATCGACCAGCAGGTCATAACCGATGTCATCGAACGTTCAATCAGGGGGTTCCTCCAGTGATGCGTTTCTCGAAACGTCCTCCGGTCGACACCCAGGCCCTTGAGGACGCCTCGGGAGTGGTGCTCCACGCCCGCGACTTGAACGCCCAGGGGCGGCAAGGAATGATCTTCGGGCCTCTCGACATGGACCTCGCGCCGCGTCAGCTAGCCGTCATCCATGGCCCCGCCGGTGCCGGAAAGTCCGCCCTGCTGCTGGCCCTCTCCGGACGGTTCCGCAGAACGCGCGGAACCCTCATCATCGACGGCATTGATGCGATGGCCGAGCCCTACCGCGCCATTCATCGCACGTCCGTGGCCCGTATCGCCGATTACGTCGTCCCAGAGGATCGCCTGACCCTCAATGAATCACTCGCCGAGCGATGCCACCTCGATGCTGTCAACCTCAAGACAGCCGAGAGCAGGGTGCGTCAGATCGAGGAAATCGTCGGTTTCCGCATCGACCGTTCCTGCGAGTTCGAGCAGCTCGAAGCCATTGAGCGTGCCGTGACGTCGCTGGCTCTCGCCATGCTGAGGGAGACGAAGGTAGTCGTCATTGACGATGCCGATGTCATGGTTCCCCACAACCAGCAGAGATTGTTGTTCGAGATGTTCTCAAAGCTCACCGAGCTCGACGACTCGACCATCATCGCCGCGACAGTGGACGACGACATGGCGCCGCCCGGATCCCTCGACGTTGAACTGCCGGCCCACAACCGTGCCCATGCGGTCAAGGACATTCATGGCAACAAGGATGTCGACGGTAATTCTCGCGACCCGGAAGCCCCAGAGGTGACACAGATTCCTCTCGAAGGAGAGGAAGAAAACACCGAACCCGAGGTCGACACCAAGACCGATTCCGCGCCCGACGAAGAAACCGAATACAACACTCCGACGGAAAATGCCCATACCGATGACTGCCCCCGGAGATAACGCATGCTGACTCGATTCATCAGACTCGTACAGTTCGAGTTTCGGCGTTTCAAAGGACGCTCCAAGCTCGGCCTCATCTTCATTCTCATTATTCCGCTGCTGTACGGTGGTATTTATCTTCACGCCAACTGGGATCTTTATTCCAATACCGACAAGGTGAAGATTGCGATCGTCAATCATGACAAGCCGGCCACGTTTGATGGTCGGACCGTCGAAGGTGGCAAGGAATTCCAGGAAACGCTGAAGAAGAACCCACGATTCGACTGGCAGTTCCTCGGAACCGATGAGGACAAGGCCTATCAGGGTCTTCGTGACGCCGAGTACTTCATGGTCATCGAGGTACCCGAGAACTTCTCGACGAGCATCGTGTCTGCCGGTGACTTCAAGCCGGCTCGGGCGACACTCAAGCTCCACCGCGACGACGCAAACGGATTCATCATCGGTCTGTTGACCTCACAGGTTCAGACAGCCCTTGAGCAGGCCTTGGACCAAAGTGTGTCCGAGACCTACTTCAATGCACTCTTCGTCAACCTGGGGGTCATCAAGGACTCATTGACGAAAGCGTCCGAGGGTTCAGCAACACTCGACTCCGGCATGAAAACCCTTGACGCCGGCGTCAATGAGATGAACACCAAGGTCCTGGGGGCAACCAAGGCCGTTGGCGACTCCACCGCAACCGTTAACAAGGTGAATTCCGCACTGGCGAACGCCGATTCGGCAGCGGCCAAGACGTCGATGGCAGTAGGCCAGACCAGGGTGGGTGCCCAAGCCATCACCGGCGCCGCACAAAGCGTCATGGCCGATGCTCAGGCCGTCAATTCTGCAATGATTCCGCTCATCAACAATGTGACCAAGAACCTTCCTGCTTTACAGGAACAGGCCGGTAACCTCGTCTCCGCGACGGCGACGTTGCAGAATCCCAACGGAAATTCTGTCGTCAAGATTCAGCACGATGTGACCGGGGCGGCGAACAAAGCATCGGCTCTTGCTGCCAAACATCCTGAACTTGCCGATGATCCTGACTACATCGCATTGACCAAGCAAATCAATGGCGCCGCAAGTTCAACGACGACCGTGTCGTCCAATATTGCGGCGGTCGCAAATATCTCGGCCGGTCTCAATCTGAGCCTCAACCAGCAGAATGCTGACACCCTGGCCGACAATGCCAAGGCCTCGCTGAATCGTCTCAACAAGGATGCTCAGCAGGTCAACAATGGCCTTGAGACGATCAACGGTGCCATGGACAACGCCGATTCGGCAGCGAAGGATCTCAACAAGGCTGTCAACAACGCCACCGACGCCGGCCGCGACTTCACCGCGAAGGCTCCGGAAATTGCCTCTGGCGTCATGCAGTTGAGCAATGGTCTGGGACAGCTCAAGGCGGGTGCTGACGCTCTGTCCAAGGGAGCGACAAAGCTCCATCAAGGCCTCGATACCGGTGCCAAGCAGATTCCCGGCATGACGGATGACCAGCGCACCAATCTGGCCAATGTCATGAGTTCCCCGGTCGACGTCGAGCAGACCATCCTTCACTCCGCGAAGTACTACGGACGTGGCCTCGCGCCGATGTTCTTCTCCATCGCCATGTGGATCGCCTGCATCTCGACCTTCCTCGTCGTGCGTACCTTCTCCGGTCGTGCCATGACTGGTCGGGCCAACGCCCTGTCGATCGCGCTCGTCGGTTTCGGCCCGCTGGCGGTGATCGCCTTGGTTGGTGCGTACATCATGGCCTTCGGCGTCTGGTTGACCTTGGGACTCGACCCGGTCCATCCCTGGTACTTCATAGGTTTTGTGACATTGACATCACTGTCATGGATGATGCTGGCCTTCTGGATGAGACTCATCTTCGGCTCGCCACAGACAGCCATCTTCCTCATCCTCCTGGTGCTCCAGCTGCCCACATGTGGTGGAACCTTCCCTGTCACGATGCTGCCGCCGGTCTATCAGAAGCTGGCTGTCGTCATGCCGATGAAGTACTCCGTCGACGCCTTCCGCGTCCTCATCTCAGGTGGACCGATGTCGACGATGGCGCTTGGATTCGCCGTCGAGGGTGGCATCCTCATCATCTCGACGATCATCACCTTGGCCCTTGTCCATCGCCACAAGCTGTTCCGCATGCGTGACCTGCACCCGCCGATGATCACATCGACCTCCACGGCCGACTTCGCCTTCTCCGTGAGGCCGCGATGAATGACGAGCTGGCATCGCCCTCGGTACGACGAGCTCTCGTCGCCGACATCATCTGCGTAATCCTGTTCGCAACGATTGGACGGGCCAGTCACGGGGAGGCCCTCTCCCCCGGCGGCCTGCTACGAACCGGCACTCCGTTCGTGCTGGGACTTGCCGTCGGTTGGGTCATCGTCGTGACGGCCCGTATCCCGGCACAGCGCTGGCTGGCTGGACTGGTTCTGTGGGCGTCCACCCTCCTCGTGGGAATGGCGGTTCGCTACTTCACCGATCAGGGGGTGGCAGTCGCCTTCATCATCGTGGCGGCAAGCTTCCTGGCTCTCACCCTCATCGGGTGGCGCGCCGTGATGATCGGCATCAGGACGGCGCGTCGCAGGAAACGGCAGGTGTGACGGCAAGAGGGCCGGCGAGTGAACCCCGCCGGCCCTTTTCTGTGATTGTTGATGAAACCGTGCGGTTGAACCCGTCAGCGGCACAGCCACAACGTGGTCATGCGACCCCAACCATCACTTCTCCTCCTTCGGCAACCGCCACTGATCGTGCTCGGTGATGTTGCGTGGACGAGGTCCGTGATAGTCAGGCCCGTAAGCTCCCGGAGCAGGGCGACGCTTACGCACTGGCGCCGTCACACCAGGAGCAAGCCGACGTGAAATGACGAGGAAGCCGGTGTGGCCCGTCGTCCCGTGAGCCGGACGGATGGCCAAGCCTTCAGCGTGCCAGTCCCGGGTCGTCGTCTCGGTGGCCTGCGGCTCCGTCCACCCACCATCGGCACGAAGAGTGTCCATCACCCGACCCATCTGGGTCGTGGTGGCGACATAGCAGCACAGCACGCCGCCCGGAACCAAGACCTTGCCAACCGTCTCGACGCACTCCCATGGGGCAAGCATGTCGAGGATGGCGCGGTCGATCGGCTCGGACGTAATGCCCGTCACCAGATCGGAGACCTTGAGGTCCCAGGTGGACGGCACCTCACCATAGAAGGACTCGACGTTCTTGTGGGCGACGTCAGCGAACTCCTGCCGCCTCTCATAGGAATGCAGGCGTCCGTTCGGCCCAATGGCGCGCAGCAATGGGATCGACAGGCCGCCGGACCCGACTCCAGCCTCCAGCACGCGCGCCCCGGGGAAGATGTCGGCCCACATCGTGATCTGGGCCGCCTCCTTGGGGTAGATGATCGCGGCCTCACGCGGCATGGAGACGGTGAACTCGCTGAGAATCGGTCGCATGGCCAGGAACTGCAAGCCGCCGACGGAGGTGACGACGACTCCCTGAGGCCCGCCGATGAGGTCGTCGTGGCGCACTGCCCCCTTCGTGGTGTGGAAGATGCCACCCGACTGCAGGACGATCGAGTGTTTGCGCCCCTTGGGATCAGTGAGGGTGATCCGCTCCCCAGCACGGAGGACTCCCCCGCCGCCATTGGCCACCGGAGCAGCAGCCTCGTCGGCAAGGTGCCACAGGCTGACGAGATCAGCCAGTGACAGACCGGACAAGTCCGGGCGATGAACCCGGCGAGGTCCAGGACCGACCTCGGCCAGCCCGTCAACGGTGAGCACCGCGGCCCCAGCGGTCGTCGCTGAGGTAGTCCCCTTGGGGGAATCCTCGATCGCCAGACAGTCGGCGATGTCGACGCCAAGCCTTTCGGCAGCCAACAAGTACGGATCTGGCGCCGGTTTGGCCGTCCCCGGGGTGACGTCGTCGAAGGTCACAACGGTGTCAAAGGGGTTGCCGATACGGTCATGGATGGCCTCAAGCACCGGCTCGACGACAGCGTGCGCCGATCCCGTCACGATCGCCATGGGGACACCGGCCTCACGGATCTCTGTCAGCAGGTCCAGCACACCCGGACGCCACGGCACCTCTCGTTCCCGGTTGAAGGTCGAGACCATCGTGATGAGCTGGTGCCGCACATCCTCGGTGGTTGCCGATTCCCCAATCTCTCCGGCCATCGCCTCGCAGACATCGGTCATCGGTCCGCCAGTGAAGCTACTGGCCTTTTCGGACTCCCACATGATTCCGTAGGAGGACAGAATCGCCAGTTCTGCCTCGACCCAGCGAGGTTCTGTATCGACGAGGGTCCCGTCAAAGTCCCACAACACCGCCGCAAAACGGTCGGCAGTCGAGGTGTGCAAGGACGTCTCACTTGGCGTTGAAATAGTTGGCCTCCGGATGATGGACGACGAAGGCGTCGGTGGACTGTTCTGGATGGAGTTGAAACTCCTCCGACAGCTCTACACCGATCCTCGCCGGGTTGAGCAGTTTCACCACCTTGGCCCTGTCCTCGAGGTTCGGGCAGGCGGCGTACCCGAAACTGTACCGGCAGCCCCGGTAGGTCTGATGGTCGATGGCATCGGTGACAGAGGTACTGTCGTCGTCAATCCTCAATTCATGACGCACGCGGGCGTGCCACATCTCGGCGAGGGCTTCGGTCAACTGGACGGACAGCCCGTGCAACTCGAGGTACTCCCGGTAGGAATTGGCCTCGAAGAGTCGTTGGGTGGCAGCCGAGACCGCCTTTCCCATCGTCACCAGCTGGAAACCAATGACGTCCGGGCCGTACTCGCCGGCCTCGTCGGCGTCGCGAAAGAAGTCAGCCAGGCAGAGCTTCCGACCACTACTTTGGCGTGGGAAGGTGAACCGGGTGACCTCCTTCGAGGTGTCCTCGGGGTCCAGGACGATGAGGTCGTGCCCCTGGGAGAAGCACGGCCAGTAGCCATCGACCACGCCGAACTGGGCCAGATTCTCCTGCCGGATGCGGTCCAGGAGAAGCCGCAAACGCGGCCGAGCCACCTCATTGACCATGCGATCCCAGGAACCGTCGCTGCGCGAACCCTTGAGCCCCCACCGGCCCATGAAGGTGGCGCGCTCGTCGAGCCAGACCAGCACGTCGGCCAACGGAATACCCGTCGAGACTCTCGAACCCCAGAACGGCGGGGTCGGGATCTCGACCGACCCTGGAACGGGTCGGGCCACATCGGCGCGCGGGGCGTCGTCATCAGAAGTCATGTCGTCGGTCTCAACAGTGGCCTGTTTGACCTTGATACGACGACGTCGAGGCTTCGGGAGTTCAGCTCCCGGAACCCCCGTCTTGACGGCCATCACGGAATCCATGAGGCGAAGTCCCTCGAAGGCGTCCCTTGCGTAGCGCACCTCGCCCTCGAACAGGTCGTTGAGGTCCTCCTCGACGAATGTCCTCGTCAGGGCCGCACCACCGAGCATGACTGGGTACTTGGAGGCCAGTCCGGCCTGGTTCAACTCGAGCAGGTTGTCCTTCATGACCATCGTCGACTTCACCAGCAGACCAGACATGCCGATGACGTCAGCCCGATAGGTCTCGGCGGCCTCGATGATCGCCGTCACCGGCTGCTTGATGCCCAAATTGACGACGTGATAGCCGTTGTTGGAGACGATGATGTCGACGAGGTTCTTGCCGATGTCGTGGACGTCACCCTTGACCGTGGCGAGCACCAGGGTGCCCTTGCCGGAGGCGTCCGACTTGTCCATGTGAGGCTCGAGGTGAGCGACTGCCACCTTCATGACCTCCGCAGACTGCAGCACGAAGGGAAGCTGCATCTTGCCCGACCCGAAGAGGTCGCCAACCACCTGCATACCGGCCAGCAGATCCTCGTTCACGATGTCGAGAGCAGTCTTAGACTCCATGGCCTCGTCGAGGTCATCCTCCAGGCCCTTGGCATTGCCGTCGATGATGCGCTGCTTGAGGCGCTCGAACAGCGGCATGGCGGCCAGCTCGGCCTCGCGCTCGGCACGCATCGAGGCAGCCGTCACTCCCTCGAAGAGTTCCAGGAAGCGATTGAGCGGGTCATAACCGTCATGACGCCGGTCGTGGACGAGGTCGAGGGCGACCTCGCGCTGTTCCTCCGGAATGCGATCGATCGGCAGGATCTTCGCAGTGTGGACGATGGCCGAGTCCAGACCGGCCTTGACGGCCTCGTGGAGGAAGACCGAGTTGAGGACGATGCGGGCTGCCGGGTTGAGGCCGAAGGAGATGTTCGAGACACCGAGGGTGGTACGCACACCCGGGTAACGCTTCTTGATCTCGGCGATGGCGTTGATGGTCTCCAGACCGTCGCGGCGGGTCTCCTCCTGACCAGTGCCGATCGGGAAGGTGAGGCAGTCGACGAGGATGTCACCGATGTCCATGCCCCAGTTGTCGACGAGATCATCGATGAGGCGAGAGGCCACCCGTACCTTCCACTCGGCAGTGCGTGCCTGGCCCTCCTCGTCAATGGTGAGTGCGACGACTCCAGCCCCATTCTCGACGACCATCGGCATGACGCGCTGGTAGCGCGATCCAGGACCGTCCCCGTCCTCGAAGTTCACCGAGTTGATGATGCAGCGACCGGGCAGATGCTCCAGACCAGCAGCCAGGACGTCGGGCTCGGTGGAGTCAAGGATGATTGGCAGCGTGCAGGCGGTGGCCAGTCGGGCGCTGAGTTCGGACATGTCCGCCACGCCATCGCGACCGACGTAGTCGACGCACAGGTCGAGCAAGTGGGCGCCGTCGCGGGTCTGGGCCCTGGCGATGTCAACACACTCATCCCAGTTCTGGGCCAACATCGCTTCACGGAAGGCCTTGGAACCGTTGGCGTTGGTGCGCTCGCCAATGGCCAGATAGGCGGTGTCCTGGCTCAACGGGACGTCGTTGTACGGGGAGGCAACGGCGTCGGCGTGGTGAATCTCGCGCTCGGGAACCGGTCGACCTGAAACCCGCTCGGCAATGGCACGGATGTGGTCAGGGGTGGTACCGCAGCAGCCACCGACGACCGACAGGCCGTAACGATCAATGTAGTCGTCCAGAACGGGGGCGAGATCGTCAGGACCGAGGGGATAACGGGCCCCCTCCCCCGTGATCTCGGGCAGGCCAGCGTTCGGCATGCACATGATCGGTACCTGTGCTCCGCGGGACAGGGTACGCAGGTGCTCGGCCATCTCGGCGGGTCCGGTGGCGCAGTTGAGGCCGATGGCGTCGGCGCCGAGAGATTCCAGCACCGTCAATGCTGCACCGGTCTCCGACCCCATGAGCATGGTTCCGGTGGTCTCGACGGTGAAGTCGACGAGAATAGGCAGGTCGACCTTGCGCGCGGTGGCGGCACGATGAGCGCCTATGATTGCGGCGCGAGCCTGCAAGAGGTCCTGGCAGGTCTCGATCTGGACACCGTCGGCGCCCGCGTCAATCATGGCCTCGATGACCTGCTGGTAGACATCGCGGATGGCGGCGAAACCAATCTGGCGAAGGGTCGGTAGCTTGGTTCCCGGACCGATCGATCCAACGACGTAACGCGGCTTGTCCGTACGCTTGTCAGCTGCCTCACGAGCCAGTTTCGTGGCAGCAGATGCCAGTTCGACAGCACGCGGAGCGATGCCGTACTCCGTCAGGGCTGGCAAGTTCACACCGAAGGTGTTGGTCTCGATGATGTCAGCCCCGGCATCCAGGTAGACGTCATGAATGCCGGAGATGACATCAGGTCGGGTGACATTGAGTATCTCGTTGCAGCCCTCAAGTCCCTGGAAGTCATCCATCGTGAGATCGCTGCTCTGCAGCATCGTGCCCATGGCGCCATCAATGACGAGAACGTGCCGGGACAGAGCGGTGCGAAGGGTCATGGGTTCCAGCCTAGGGGTCAGGCTAGCCTTGGCACCATGCGATTTCGACACATGGACCGGCCATGGGTCGTGGTGGCCTTCAGTGGCTGGAACGACGCCGGCTCGGCCGCCACCCAAGCGGCGACCCTCATCGCTGAGTACTCCGAGGCAAAAACCTGGCGGACGATTGGTGGCGAGGAGTTCCACGACTTCCGTCAGACCCGTCCTGCCATCACCGTCATGAATGACGTCGAAATCGTCAACTGGCCGTGCACGACGATCCGTGTTGGCAGGTGGCAAGGCCAGCCGATCGTCATCGTCACCGGTCCGGAGCCAAGTCTGCGCTGGCGAACCTACTGCTTCCGCTTGCTGCGGCGACTACGCAAGCTCAAACCGGCTGGTCTCGTCGTGCTTGGCGCGATGGCCACTGATGTCGCCCACACACGGCAATTGCCCGTGATGGTCTCGACGACCGACCCTGACCTCGTCAGTGCCCTGGGGGCGGAGAAGCTCGAGTACGACGGCCCGACGGGCATCCCCTTCGTCCTTGTCACAGAGGCACGGCACCACGACTTCAACGCCATCGGGCTGTGGGTCGGTGTGCCGCAATACGCCTGTGAATCCCCTTGCCCTCCGGCTGTGCAGTCCCTCCTTGTCCGGATCGAGGAACTCACCGGGATTGCCGTGCCGCAAGCTGGTCTCGAGGAGGACAAGCGAGAATGGGTCAGAGCCATTGACGAGGCCCTGTCTGAGCATCCCGAACTGGCCGAGTACGTCGCAGCCCTCGAGACGGAACAGGATGCCACCCTGCCCGAGGGGCTTACGGGAGACGTCCTGGCCGTGGAGTTTCAGTCCTATCTACGCCACCGCGGTACCTGACCGCAGTACTCAGTGGCAGCAGTCCTGGGCCGCCTGAGCCTGATTGCGCAGTGAGGTGACGACCTGGTCGGGGTCATCGAATCGGTAGACGGCAGAACCCGCCACGAAGGTGTCAGCCCCGGCCTCGGCAGCGCGCTCAATGGTGTCAGCCGAGACTCCGCCGTCAATCTGCAACCAGATGTCCGCCCCGGATGCGTCAATGAGTTTGCGTGCACTACGGATCTTGGCGAGAACGGGATCGAGGAATTTCTGTCCGCCGAATCCAGGCTCCACGGTCATGAGGAGAATCTGGTCAAACTCGGTCAGGAAACCAGCGAGCTGCTCGACTGGGGTCGCCGGACGCAGTGCCACGGATGCTCGCGCTCCCATCGCCCGGAGCTCCCGAGCCAGCTTGATGGGCGCAGTGGCAGCTTCTAGATGGAATGTGACTGACTGGGCACCGGCCTCGACATATTGCGGTGCCCACCTGTCGGGGTCCTCGATCATGAGGTGGACGTCAAACATGAGGTCAGTGGTTGGACGCAGGGATGCCACAAAAGGTGCTCCCATGACGAGGTTCGGCACGAAGTGGCCGTCCATGACGTCGATATGCAAACCGTCTGCTGACGGGATTCGTCCCACCTCATCGGAGAGGCTGGCCAAATTGGCATTCAAGATGGACGGCGTGATGCGAACTGTCATGCTGCCAGCCTAGAGGGTCATACGGAGGCCGCGGGGAAGGACTCTCCTTGCCACGACGTCAACACCGTGACCCACCACCCCTGCTTGAAGTGATGGGGTACCCAGAGTTGATGACGACGACTACCGCGTCGCTCGTCAACTATCGACACAGGCTCGAGTGCAGGAACACCGACGCCTGACCCGTGACATGTCGCGATGCACGGCCACTGGACGGTGGCCGATTCGGTAACTGTCACGGGTGGACATCCGCAATACCCTTTCGATGCATCATCACCAACATCGTGGCTTCCGCATCATCCACCGGTGACGACTGCGACTCACGCCATTGCCCCGGATGTGGAAAGGACATTGATCACGACTGACATAACCAGCCACACTTAAGGCGATCCTCGGGACCACCACCGTGGCCCCGAGGATCATTGGTATCAGTCAAGAGTTATCGGAGCATTGGCAGCCGGCATGCAGAAGGATGGCGAGGCCGGAGCACCCTTCTTGTTCGGGGCCTTGAGGGCATCCTGGTAGGCGACCTTGAGGTCCTTCATGGCCTGGTCGACTTCGGCGACCCGCACCCATGCGTTACCACGAATGAGACCAGCCCTGTCGATGGCACGGTTGAGCAGACGGATGGTGTCGTTGTCCTTGTAATTGATGACGCACGTGTCGCGATCAAACAGAACTTGCGCCATCAAGCGTCCCAGTTTGGCGCGCACGAACTTGGTGGCAACATCGGTCGGCTTAAGGTCAGGCATGGCCTGAGCTGTAGCGAGAGCCTTCTTGAGCGCAGCCACCTCGTCGGTCAACTGCGCGGGGGTGGAATCAAGAGAAATCAGCACGTTGATGGCGTGGGCAATCTCATCGAACACGACAGTATGCGCGTTCTGCACCTTGTCTTGAATGGTGAGAGTTGCGGTGTGCGTGGTGTCGCACATGGTCAGGAACAACTCGACACGAGCCGGAAGCGACTTGACGAAGGTGGTGACTCCCTTGATGACCTTCTCAAGCTGGGCCTTAAGAATCTTGGCCTGCTTCAGGAGGTCCGAAATGGTATCGATGACTTCCTTAGGAGACAGAGAGACCTTGGCGACCTTGAGATCATTGGTCAGCGAGTCAATACGATTATTGACATCGCCGAGCAATGCGTGTGCATCAGAGGTATTACTCGACACGGCGGAAACAGCCGGTACGGCAGCGTGAGCTGCGGGGGTAGAAAGAGCGGCTGGAGCCATCAGGGCACCGGCAACCAGTGGGGCGGCGATCAACTTGATCCTCATGAGGTTCTCCTCGTTAGAGCGACGTGTCCGCGACCTCGGACCACATCACGATCGCAGACGAGACCGAGTGCTGAGAATGCAAAAGCCGGGATATCCCCAAAAAGGCTACCTGCATGTATACCAAGGAACTTCGCAGGATGACGAGAGCTAACTTTTGTCCTCCGCACCGTGTCGAGCACCGCGCGCACCAAGACTGCTGCCGACCCATGTCACACGTAGCACGTTCTGACTTACGGTGTGGTTGCCCACCGACCCGGGGCAACCACTCCCCTCGGCCCCGCTTCCGGAAATATCCAGTGCGTCAAGTGCCGACGTCAGCGTGGATTGGACTGTTTTTGCATCTTGGGATGTCGTTGGCATCCTTCAGCCACACATATGCCTGATGATCGCATTCCTCACTCATCGTGTATGCGGAACAATGCGCAAAACATGGCATCGGTGCCGTGACGATGTGGCCACAGTTGGATGGCGTTTGAGTTTCCGGACGCAGCGATACCAGGAATGCCCGGGAGCATGGCAGGAGCGTCGAGGACGTCAACTGGCAGGGACGCGCGAGCATACTCAATGATGTCGATGGTTTCGGCTCGGTGCGGTGAGCACGTGACGTATCCGACGATCCCACCTGGTCGGCTGAGATTGACCGCCGAGGTAAGAAGTCGACGCTGCAGGTGCGTCAACTCCTCGACGTCAGCAGGAGTACGACGCCAGCGCGCTTCTGGACGTCTGCGCAGGGATCCCAGACCCGAACACGGCACATCAGCAAGGACGGAGTCAAAAGACCGAGCTGGAAGTGGCGGGCACATGCCGTCGGCAGTCATGACGCGATGGTTGCCCGGGATGGTCTTGAGGGCCTTCGCCACGAGATCAGCACGATGTTCATGCAGTTCCACCGCGGTCAGATTGGTGTTGTGCTGGTTCGCGAGTCCGGCCAGGAGCGCGGATTTGCCACCCGGTCCGGCACAGAGATCCAGCCATTGACCAAAATTGCCATTCGCCTCGGCTGCATGAAGCAAGGCCAGGATCACCAATTGAGAGCCCTCATCTTGTACGCCGACCCTCCCCTCACGCACCGCAGTGACATCGGACGGGTTTCCTGGACGCACGACACCCCATGGGGAATACCGAGTTGGGGTCCCAGACTCAATTTCGTCGCGCTCAGCGAGGCCAGGGCGGACGACCAGGGTCGGGACCGGCGGCTCGTTGTCCGCCAGCAGGGCGGCCTCCACCTCGTCAGTTCCAAGACGATCCTGGAAGGCCTTGACGATCCAGGTCGGGTGCAGGGTTCGCAGGGCCATGACGTCGACGCCCTCGCGTCCACCGATCTCGCTGGCCCATTCCTCGAGGCTGTGGGTGCTGATGCGCCGGGATACAGCGTTGACAAGACCTGTTACTCGTTCTCCGATGACTTGACGGGACAAATCGACCGAAGTGGCCACAGCAGCCCGGGTGGGCACCCTCATGGCAAGGATCTGGTGTGCCGCCATCCGTAGGACGACGCGCACTCCGGGCTGGAGTTTGGCAGGGTTTCGCCCTGATGCGGCCTCAATGATGCGATCCCAGGTACCCGATCCGCGGGAGGTGCCGTCGACGAGCTCGGTCGCGAACGCCGCGTCACGTCCGGTCATCCCGGTGGCACGCAATTGGTCGGCCAGGGCAAGGTTGGCATAGGCACCATGGGTCTCGACGGCCAACAGTGCGGTGCATGCCAGCCGTCGTGCTGGATCCGTCTTGCGGCGTTTCTGGTGGGGACGCTGATTCATCGCAGCTTGGTTCCGGCGTCAATCCCTGCGCCTCGCGCCCAGTCAGCTCCGTTCATGGCCTTCTTCCCGAAAGCTTGGACCTGCAGCAGTTCGAGGGGCCGAGAACCAGTCCCGAGGAAGAGCTGTTTGCGGGTGGCGACGAGCTGGCCCGGTTGAGCCGTCGTCACGGTGTCCGGGACCGTTGCGTCGGGGCCAAGGTGGCAGGTGCGCAACACTTTGAAGCGCTTGTCATCGAGTTCAGCCCATGCTCCCGGGGTCGGGGACGTGCCACGGACCAGATGGTCGATCTCCTCGGCAGGAGCCGTCAGATCAATGCGGACGTCACCTGGGTGTATCTGTGGGGCGGTCGTCACCCCTTCAGACGACTGAGGCGTCGGCTCGATCCCGGAATCGATGTCCTCGAGTGTCTGAGTCACCAGCGGGGTCGCGGTCTGCGCCAGTTCGTCAAGGAGCTCACCAGCTGTGGTCGTCTCGCCAATCGGCACTGTCATGGAGCGATACACCGGTCCGGCGTCGAGGTCCTTGACGAGTTGGAAGACGCAGGCACCCGTCTCCTCGTCCCCAGCCATGATGGCCCGCTGCACCGGGGCAGCTCCCCTCCAACGGGGCAACAGGGAGAAGTGCAGATTGATCCAACCATGTTCCGGCGCAGCCAGGAGATCAGTGGGGATGAGACCGCCATAAGCGACAACGACTGCGGCATCAATGTCGAGGGCCGCGACGGCGTCGTGTCCCTCGCCGGACTTCACGCTGGTTGCCTTGATGACGCGAATGCCAAGATCCTCGGCGGCCTTGGCGACGGGGCAGGGACGGGGTGTGCGGTGACGCCCTACTGCGGCGTCAGGCCGGGTCAGGACGGCAACGACCTCATGATGTGGGTCGTCAACAAGGGCCGTCAGGGTGGGGACGGCTACGTCCGGGGTGCCAGCGAAAAGTAATTTCACCCTTCCAGCCTATCGGCCGGGCAACGCCTGCCGGCTTCACAAGAGATGCGCAGGATCGATGACGACGCGCAGAGTGCCCTGCTCATGGTTCATGGTGTGTTTGGAACGCAGGTGGAACAGAGTTGAGGACAACTCCCCGACGGAGAGTTGTCCCACCGGACGCACGATGATCCGGTCACGCTCACTCTCTCCAGCTCGCCGCTGTTGAGGGGCCGGGCCCAGTACTTCCAGCTTGTCACCCATGTCCGCGTTCAGTCGCTCGGTTGCCAGGGCGACCGCTTGCGGTTCCCCGTCGACGATCCCACAGGGAACCGCGGGTGGGAACCGAGCCTCTCGTCGGTCCTCGAGCTCACGGGCCGCCCAACCGATGGGATCGTTGCGAACCATGGCCTGCAAGGCAGCATCCTCCGATGGGCCGACGACGACTACCCGCCCGCCATCGCGAACTGATCTGACGAGGGCCATGATCGCCATCCAGCGATCAACGGTCTGCTCCACCGCAGCCAGCCCCGGTCGAGACAGGGAGGACAGCGCATCGAGGATGACGGCGCAGGAGTATCCCGATTCCGGCGCTGGTTCAGCCCCCGGCGTGGCGACGACGAGTCTGGGATCTGAGTCGACGCTGTCTCGCACGTGGTTTCCCGAGGAGTCGACGACGGGCACGTCCGGGAAGGCGCGGCCCAGTTCGCCGGCCGTCGTCGTCGCTCCGACGATTCCGGACCTGACGTCGGTGGAACCGCACTCGGGGCAACGCCACCGAGGTAGATGGGTGCCGCACCAAGTGCAGTGCAGGTCAACTCCCGTGTCAGTACGCCGTCCTGTCACCGGGCCGCCGCAGGAAGGGCATCTCACGGGTGTCCGACACACCGAGCAGGATGGTGAGACTAGATCTCCAACTCGAGGTACCGACACGAGGACCGGTCCACGCAGCAACCCCTCACGGATCGTCGTCATGGCCAGATCGGGCAACCGCACGGATCGGGCCAACGGATCTCGTTCCAGAGCGAAGTCGGAATCCCCTGGGACGTGTACCGGAGCACAGACAGATCTCATCGTCTGACGGTCTGCCCCAATGCCCACGAGCCAGCCTGACCTCAGCCAGGACGCACTGCGAACCGAGCAGGAGTAGCTCGCCAACAGCAGGGCGCCGTGATCGACCTGGGCTCGTAGCGCGGCGACATCTCGGGTGTTCGGGTAGGGAGCTCGCGGTTCGTCATGGAGGTCAGAGCCCTCGTCCCACACTGCGACCAGTCCGAGGTTTTCGACGGGGGCCATGACAGCTGACCTGGTGCCGATGACGGCCTTGGCCGTGCCACGAATGACGGCCAGATAATGACGCCACCTCGTCGACGCCGGTTGATCAGCGTGGAGGACGGCCACCGTCCCCGCCCCCAGGACGGCTTCGAACCTGGAATGGAGGGTGGTGACATCCTCGACGGTCGGACAGCAGACAATGGCACTACGCCCGGAGGCAAGAGCTGCGGAGACGGCCTGCAACAGGCCATTGGCCCAGTCCCCCAGACCTTCGTCATCTCCCGGACCGCATACCGGAGTGACCCGCCAATGAGCTCGGGGACGCTCGCCGGCTGCCACCAGGTCGAGGAAATGACGTCCATCCGTGAGAGCCCGCAAGGTGCCTGACGGCATCGTCGCGGACGGGACTGGCCACGGCGGCGGGTCAGCAGCCTCTGTCGTCGCGTGACGGGTCGGAATGGCCCACCTGAGCACCTCGTCGAGAGTGCCAGCCCAGTGATCGGCAACCTTACGAGCCAGCCTGAGCTGGTTCGGGGTCGACACGACCTGTTCGGAGATCAACTTCACGACCGGGGAAAGCTTGACCCCTGGTTCCTGTTCGTGGTCGACCACCATCACGACGCCGTCACACAGCCGTCCGGCGAGTTTCACCCTGACCCGCGCACCCACCTGAATCCGACCGACGAGGTCATCAGGGATGAGATAGTCGAAGGGACGGTCTAGGTGCGCCAAACCAGAGGAGACGACCACATGGGCAATCCATGTGGTCGTCTCCAGCAGCGGTTCGGTCATGGGTCAGATGCTACGGCCCACCACCGACGGCATCGCGACAGGTGGTGTTCTCTCAGAGACGGGCGGCCGCGGCCAAGGCCTCGGCACGGTCCGTCACCTCCCAGGTGATGCCGGGGAGCTCGCGTCCGAAGTGTCCTCCGGCGACGAGCTGGGAGTAAATCGGACGAAGCAGGTCGAGGTTCTTAATGATCGCCCCGGGACGAAGGTCGAAGACCTCGGTGACTGCGCGCTCGATCTCGATCTCGGGAACATGGTTGGTCCCGAAGGTGTCGATGCGGAATCCCACTGGACGCGCGGCACCGATGGCGTAAGCCACCTGGCACTCGCAGCGGTCGGCCAGACCTGCGGCGACGACGTTCTTGGCCACCCAGCGCATGGCGTAGGCAGCGGAACGGTCAACCTTGGAGGGGTCCTTGCCGGAGAAGGCACCGCCACCGTGACGGGCCATGCCGCCATAGGTGTCGACGATGATCTTGCGACCGGTCAGACCGGCGTCGCCCATGGGGCCACCGATGACGAACTTGCCGGTCGGGTTGACGAGCACCCTCATGTCCTTGTGATCAAGGTCGTAGCGCTCCAGCACCGGGTCGATGACCAGGTGACGCAGATCAGGGGTCATCGTCGCGTCGATGTATACCCCGTCGCGATGCTGGCTGGAGACGACGACGGTGTCCACCGCTACCGGCTTGTCGTTCTCGTCGTAACGGATCGTCACCTGGGTCTTGCCGTCGGGGCACAGGTAGTCCAGCGCGCCCTCCTTGCGGACCTTGGTGAGTTGCAGGGACAGGGCGTGGGCCATGTCGATCGGAAGTGGCATGAGGGACGGGGTCTCGGTGCAGGCATATCCGAACATCAGGCCCTGGTCGCCAGCGCCCTGAGCGTCGATAAGGTCAGTGGAACCATGCCGAGTTTCGTAGGCTGAGGTCACGCCCTGGGCAATGTCGGGGCTCTGGGCATCAATCGCGACCGAGACGCCACAGGAAGCACCGTCGAAGCCCTTGGCCGAGGAGTCATAGCCGATCTCAAGGATGCGGGAACGAGCAATACCCGCGATGTCGACGTAGGCCTCAGTGGTGACCTCGCCGCAGACCATCACCTGACCAGTCGTCACGACCGTTTCCACGGCTGCGTGGGAATGGGGATCCTCGGCAAGGAGAGCATCGAGGACGGCATCAGAGATCGCGTCAGCAATCTTGTCGGGATGGCCTTCCGTCACCGATTCGGATGTGAACAGACGAGTGGTGGGCATGATGGTTTCCTGTCCGCGCGGCCACAAGCCGCGCATCGTGTTACTGAGTGGCCAGCAGCGTGTGGACCTCGTCGAGGACCGCTACTGCAGCCTGCGACTTCGATCCGGTGACGCGTCGACCGGGCCCCTGCTGGTGGACCACGGTGACGTCGGTGCCGACCTTGCCGAACACCTTCCCCTCGCTCACGTCGTTGACGACCAATAGGTCGCATCCCTTGCGGGCGAGTTTGGCCTGCGCCAGCTCAAGGAGCTGGGCACGGTCAGGTGCCGTCTCGGCGGCAAACCCGACGACGACCCGATGCGGTACCGATTGGGCACAGATCCGGGCCAGGACGTCGGGAGTCTGGTGGAGTTCGAGGGACGTCGTCGCGCCGACGGCGGAGTCCCCCTCGTGTTTCTTGATCTTGGTGTCGGCGGCCACCGGTGCGAAATCGGCGGCAGCAACGGCCTGAATGACGACATCGGCGTGAGGTGCCAGATCGTCCATGGTCTCGGCAAGGTCTTCAGTGCTGTCGATCCGCGTCACCTCGACACAGGACGGTATGGCGACATCGACGTGAGCTGCAACGACGTGAACGTCCGCACCTCGAGCAGCTGCCACTTGAGCGATCGCCTTCCCCATCCGTCCGGATGAGGAGTTTCCGAGGTAACGCACTGGGTCGATGGCCTCGCGGGTGCCACCCAGCGAGATGACGACGCGCTTCCCTGCAAGGTCCCGGCGACACATTGCGTCAGCGGCATCCGGACAGGCCAGCAACAGCTCAACGAATTCGGCGATCTCATCCGGATCAGGTAGTCGCCCAGGACCGGAGTCCCGACCGGTGAGGCGCCCGGATGCAGGATCCTTGACGACGATGCCATGACGACGAAGGATCGCGACATTGTCGACGGTGGCTGGATTCTGCCACATCCCGGTGTGCATGGCAGGAGCCAGCAGAACCGGCGCGGACGTGGCGAGAATCGTCGTCGTCAGGAGGTCGTCGGCGTGACCACCAGCGATACGCGCCATGAGATCGGCGGTCGCCGGAGCAACGACGACCACATCGGCACGCTCGGCCAACCGAATGTGCTCGACGCCGGGAACGTCGTCAAAGACCTCGGTGTGGACCGGATGTCCACTCAGCGCCTCCCACGTGGGACGACCGACAAATTCGAGGGCAGTCCTGGTGGGGACCACGTGGACCTCATGACCGGCCTCGGAGAGGAGCCGCGAGAGCAGACACGCCTTGTAGGCGGCGATTCCTCCTCCGACACCGAGGACGACGACACTCACGCCAGACTCAAATCAGGCGTTCGGATCAGCGAGGTCGGCGAAGGGATCGTCGAGCTCGATGGCCGGGGCCTCCTGGGCCGCAGCGGCCTGAGCAGCGATCTCCTCGGCGTCCATCTCATGGGCCTCAACGACACCGGCCTGGATCTCACGCATGGCGATGGACAGCGGCTTCTCCTGGTTGGTGGTCTCCACGAGCGGGCCGACGTTCTCCAGCAGGCCCTCCGCCAGCTGCGAGTAATACGCATTGATCTGACGGGCGCGCTTCGCGGCGAAGAGAACGAGGCGGTACTTCGAGTCGACGTGCTCGAGGAGCTGGTCGATGGGCGGGTTGACGATGCCTTCAGGCGTGGTCTCGGTCAAGGAATGTCCTCCCAGTATGGTCATAGACCCAACAACTCTACCAGAGAAGCAACGGCATGGTCCACGGTGTCGTTGACGACCACGGCGTCGAACTCATTGGCGTTCGCCAGCTCCACACGAGCCGTCTGCAACCGGCGCTCCCGCTGTTCGGGGGTCTCCGTCCCCCTACCGATCAAACGGTGGACGAGCTCGTCCCACGATGGCGGGGCGAGAAAGATCTGCGTGGCCTGTGGATATGTCTCGCGCACCTGGCGGGCACCCTGAAGATCGATTTCAAGGATGACGGTGCGATCGTCCGCAACCGCCTTCTCAACGGGTTCGCGTGGGGTGCCATACCGGTGGCTGTTGTGGACGACGGCCCACTCCAGCAGCCCGTCACCGTCGACAAGCTCGTCGAACTGCGCCGGTGTGACGAAGTCGTAATCGATGCCGTCGCGCTCAGTGGGGCGAGGTGGACGGGTCGTCACCGACCTCGAGACGACGATCTCGGGGTGACGACGCAACAACGCGCCGACTACGGTTCCCTTGCCGACGGCTGTTGGCCCTGAGACGACGGCCACCGTGACGGGATGGTCGTGTCGAAGACCACGGGCCTGTGGGATGACGGGGTCGCTGCTCATGGCAACACCCTAGTGGTCAATGGCGACGACGTCGCGCAGGGGTGAAGAACCTCAACAACGGTCGAACTCGGCACGCAGGCCGGCGATCTGATGTCTGCCCAGGCCACGAATGCGGCGATTCGGGGCGATATCGAGACGCTCCATGATCTCGGCAGCGCGCTTCTCCCCCACGCGAGGAAGGGCCTTCAGCAGGTCAACAACCTTGACGTGAGCGAGTACATCATCCTCGGCAGCCTCGTCCAAGGCCTCGGACAACGACAGGTCCCCGGCGCGAACCCTCGCCTTGAACTCAGCTCGGACTCGCCTGGCCCGTGTCGCTGCTTCACGAGCAGCCGAAAGCTGTTCCGGTGAAAGAGTGGGTATGGACACGAGCCCCTCCGATCAAGTGTGCAGCCATTCCGAACAGTGCGGAAGGTCTCCACCAGAACCCTGGTGGAGACCTTCGGTACACTAGTCTGCTTAGTCGGAGCTTGGGGACGATTCGTGGGGATCTGTGTCCAATTCGTGATCGTTGGATGTCGGATGTTCTTCCGATTCCAGATCTGCCCCGTCAGCGGATTCCTCCACCACTGATTTTTCGGCCGCGTTCTCGCCGTCACCAGCAGCCTCCGGGGAGACAACGTCCGCAGAGGACACGTCCTCCACCCGAGCAGGGCCATGAGCAACGACGGCGTTCAGCAAACCGTTGAGGAATGGCGCCGAGTCATCGGTCGAGAACTCCTCACTCAGCTCAATGGCCTCAGAGATGACGGCCGGGTCCGGCGTATCCGTGTGCAGAATCTCGAAGGTGGCCAGGCGGGCGAGGACACGATCGACGCGCGGCATCCGATCCAACGTCCAGCCCTCGGACAAACAATCGGTGAGGACTGAGTCCAGGCCAGCCTGAGAGGCAGCCACCCCGCGAACCAGATCAGCCGCGAACGGGCGTACCGGGTTGGTGAAGACGCCCGGGCGGGCGGCCAAGACCTCGAGGGTGTCGGTACCCATGAGGTCAGCCTCGAACAGAATGTCGAGGGCCTGTTTGCGAGCCTTGGACCGCGTCGAGAGGTCAGCGTGCTTCTGGATGTCTCCGCTGATGCGCTTGACCTCGAGATCCCCGATCCTCTCGATGGGGCCCTCGTCGTCAGGCGTCGGAGTGATGTTCGTACTCACTTCTCGGAAATACGACCGAGGTAGTCGCCGGAGCGGGTGTCGACCTTGATCTTCTCACCGGTGGTGATGAAGAGCGGAACCTGAATCTCGCGACCGGTCTCAAGGGTGGCGGGCTTGGTGCCGCCGGTGGAACGATCACCCTGCAGGCCAGGCTCGGTGTAGGTGATCTCGAGCTCGACCGAGGCGGGCAGGTCAATGTACAGCGGGTTGCCCTCGTGCAGGGCGACGGTGGCGGTCTGGTTCTCGAGCATGAAGTCCTTGGCGTCGCCGACGACCTCAGAAGGAATTGGCAGCTGGTCGTAGGTGGTCTCGTCCATGAAGACGTAAACGTCGCCATCTTGGTACAGGTACTGCATGTCGCGACGATCAACCTCGGCCGACTCGATCTTGACGTCAGAGTTGAAGGTCTTGTCCACAACCTTGCCACTCAGTACGTGCTTCAGCTTGGTACGAACGACGGTGTTGCCCTTACCCGGCTTGTGGTGCTGGAACCAGATGACCGTCCACAGCTGGCCGTCGAGGTTGAGAACGGTGCCGTTCTTGATGTCATTGGTGGAGATAACCACAGGTCGGTCCCTTTCGAGATGAATTGCGTCGATCACGGATCAGGATGCGGCACGCCAGCCGACATCCTAGGCAAGTCTAGCGGACGCAGGGCTTCACCCCCCTATGCCGGTGGAAGGCAGACCCATGACAGGCAGGTGCGGACCACTCGCCGCCCCCACGACATGGTCCCGTCATGTCCCGTTCATGTCATTGAGGCCTTGGCCGCACACCTCTTCAGTAACGTTGACACCATGCACGACCTTGACTCCACCGGGCTGCGCGCCCACTTTGATCCCGCCACGGATTCCGACCAGCACTCGCTGCGCGAATTCATTGACCTGGTCGCTGATGCCGGATATGTCGTCGATTCCGATGAGCACGGAGACGATCCCGAACTCATCGCTCCAGACGGTTCCGCCGTGGAGACCTGGCATGAGGATTATCCCTATCCGAATCTCATGGACAGGCGCGAGTACGAAACTCAGAAAAGGTTGCTGCAAATCGAGCTTCTCAAGCTCCAATACTCCATTGACGACACCGGCGACCGTCACGTCATCGTCTTTGAGGGACGCGACGCAGCCGGGAAGGGTGGCGCGATCAAGAGGTTCAGTGAGCATCTCAATCCCCGTCGATGCCGTACCGTCGCCCTCGACAAGCCTTCCGACCGCGAGCTCGGTCAGTGGAACTTCCAGCGTTACATCCAGCACTTTCCCACTGCCGGCGAGATAGTCCTCTTTGACCGATCTTGGTACAACCGTGGCGGCGTCGAACGGGTAATGGGATTCTGTACCGACGAAGAGCATCGAATTTTCCTGCACCAGGCCCCAAAACTCGAGGAGATGATGATTGAGTCGGGAATCCACGTCACCAAGTTCTGGTTCTCGGTAACCCGTCAGGAACAGCGCACTCGGTTCGCAATTCGTCAGCTCGATCCGGTTCGCCGCTGGAAGCTCTCCCCGATGGACTTGGAATCCTTGGGACGTTGGGACGATTACACCCGCGCCAAGGAAGAGATGTTCGCCGCGACTGACACCGATGCTGCCCCGTGGATTTGCGTCAAGTCCAATGACAAGAAACGCGCGCGTCTCAACGCCATGAGGTATTTCCTGTCCCAATACGATTACGAAGGCAAAGACGAAGATGTCGTCGGCCAGCCCGATCCTCGGTTGGTACGTCGAGCCCGAGACACCGTTGGAGACTGAGGGAGGCTGTCCCGCCGGGGGTGGATGGCGGCGCCCCTGACGACGGGGCTGATACGTGACTCTGGGTGCCGTCGTTCACCTGAGTTGAACCCAGTGGGAATGAGCCGTGCCGAGTTGAGGATGAAGGCCGTCTCACTACCGACGTGAACCAGCGCCGCTCCGAGAGGTCCGAGAGCTCCGGTCGCGGCCAGGACCATGCCGAGGGCATCCACGGCCAGGGTCCCGACGACGTTGAACCAGATGATGCCTCGCACCCGTCGAGCCGTTCTGACGGCGCCGACGAGGTCGGCAAGGTCCGAGGAGATGAGGACGACGTCGGCAGATCGTCTAGCTATCTCGGTACCGGCGCCCATGCCCACCCCAACGGTGGCTGCCGAAAGAGCGGGAGCGTCGTTGACGCCATCGCCCACCATGACCACCTTGCGTTCCGATGCCATGAGTTCCGAAATGACATCGGCCTTTTCAATCGGACGCAATCCAGCACGGACCTCGTCAACACCGACCTGATCGCCCACTTGTCTGGCTGTTGCCTCCGCATCTCCCGACAACATGACGACCTGAAGCCCCATGCGATGCAACTCCTCAATTGCTGCTGCGGACGTCTCACGAATCTCATCAACGAACTGGATTGCGCCAATCCATTCGTCGTCCACCCACACGTATGACCGAGCGATGGCGTCCGTGGAGAACTCGGCCGGGACGCGTCTGCTGACCTCGACGCGGCGGCCGCCGACGACGCCTGAGACACCATGTCCAGGCTCATAGCGGAAGTCCTCGGCCATCGAGACCGTCACGTCACCGGCCGCGCAGATGGCACGGCCAACCGGGTGTTCGCTGAACTGCTCGACGGATGCGGCCAGGGAGAGGACATCCTCGTCCGCCCAGCCCGCAGCCGGGTCGACCCTCGAAACCGTCGGTTGTCCAGCAGTGATCGTGCCGGTCTTGTCGATCACCACCGTGTCGACCTGACCTAGTTGCTCCAGGTGGACGCCGCCTTTCACGAAGGCTCCGCGTCTGGCAACCCGGGCCATGCCAGCCAGGATCGCCAGTGGCGTACCAGCTGCAACACCACATGCACCGGCGACGACGATGACCGAGATGGTGGCTCGCAGGTCACGGGTCGCGAACCAGGTGATGACTGCAGCGAGGAAGGCTGCTGCGACGATCCAGGTGGCAACGCGATCGCTGAGCCGCTGAACCGGGGTTGGGCTGTCCTGGTCGGAGCGCACAGCCTCGACGATCTGGCCATAACTGGAGTTGGCACCAACGTGCTCGACCCGCACCTCGAGGGCGCCTCCGTGACTGACCGAACCTGCCAGGACACGATCCCCTCCCCGTACTGCCACCGGCATCGGCTCTCCAGTGATCCGGGACTGGTCCACCTCGGATGCACCAGTTTCGACGAGTCCATCCACGGCGATGCGGTCTCCCGGGGAGATGACGACGAGGTCCCCCGAGGTCACACCGGCCAACGTCGTCTCGATGATCCCCTCGTTGCATCGCACCCGGACCGAGTCGGGAAGGAAAGCCATGAGGTCGGTGAGTGCGTCACGGCCACGTTCCATGGACAAGTCCTCGAGAATCTCAGCAACGAGGACGAATGTGGTGATCATGAGTGCGGTGACCCATTCACCGATGGCTGCGGCAGCAGCGATGGCGAGCAGCATCGACAGCTCCATACTCATATCGGCATGACGCAGGTCGTCGAAGGCCTCAGCGAGGAAGGGCCAGCACCCGATAATGAGGCAGATGATGCCAACCGCAGGAAAACGATGGCCCGGCCACGTGAGCCCCAGCCCGACGACGACCGCCGCAACGGCACAGAGAGCGACGCGCCAGGCGAGGTTGATGTCAATGTGTTCGCGCCACGTGGGCATGTGATCTCCTGAACGTGAGTGTGCTCAGCGCAGGTGCACGCGCTGGAAAGGCGCCTTGGTGGGCGTGAAACGTGAAACGGGCTTCGATGGGCAAAGCCCGGGAACGAAGGACTTAGGCCTTGCTCGACTGGCGGGCAGGACATGATCGGGCCCGAGTCATCTCAACCATGTGATGGCTCGGGATCACATCAACCTCGTGCTCAGCCTGGAAGACAGCCTGCGACACGAGATTGCGAGCATGCTCGTCGGTGAGGCTGTAGTACATCGTGGTGCCGTCGCGGCGGGCCGAGACCATACGACCCATGCGCAATTTCGCCAGATGCTGAGAAACAGCAGTAGGGCGTTTGCCCACGACATCGGCCAGGTCCTTCACGGACATCTCTCCATCCCGGAGGGAGAGGATGATGCGGATGCGAGTTGGGTCGGCGAGCAAGGCGAACACCTCCGTTGCAATATCGACATAGTCGCTGTCGACACCGAATGTGCATGTCTTCATATCTTCGCTCATATGAAGATAGTAAGTGTGGGTGGTGTCGCGCGACAACCCAGAGAGTCCTGGTAAAGGCCCATTCACAGCACGGACCAAGGGAATCGTTGGGCGTTGCCTCGACTCTCACAACCGGGATCTCCACATGAGAGCGCGCAGGCTCGTGATGTGAGGACAACCTCAACAGCCGTGGACCGGGGCCCGGCAGCAACTGTAGATGTCAGGCAGGCTGCAAGCTCCGGTAGCACTCGACCAGCACGTCCTCGTCGGGATCGACGATCATCGCGACGTCGCCGGGCTTGCTGATGCCGACGAGCCTCAGGACCCGCCGACCGGTCTCAGGATCGAACCGGGTCTTCTTGTCGAGGTCCATTGTCCCGCGCAGATCCGCCCACTCGACCTCGTCGAAGGTGATGGGCAGTCCGATTCCCAGCAGGATGGCCCGGGTACGAGACACCACCTCGTCAGACAGTCCCAGGTACCGCCGAGACAACTCAGCAGCGAAGACCATCCCAACGGCGTCCGCTTCACCGTGGCGCCAGGTGAAGTGCTTGTGGGCCTCGACGGCGTGAGCCAGGGTGTGCCCATAATTCAATCTCTCGCGGCCAACGTGGCCACTCGATGACGTCCGTTCATGCAGATCTCCACTGACAACGGCCGCTTTGACAGTGACTGCTCTGGTCAGCACCTCAACGAAGGCCTTCGAGGTGACGTCTAGAACGTCCTGTCCCTCAACAAGATCCAGGATCACCGGGTCATCGATGAACCCACACTTGACGATCTCCGCCATGCCCGATCGCACCTCACGGGCATTCAGGGTCGTCAACAGGTCGGTGTCGCACAGCACCGCTTTCGGCTCGTGGAAGGCCCCGACAAGGTTCTTTCCGGCCGGGATGTTGATACCAGTCTTGCCGCCGATCGCGGCGTCGGCCATGGCAAGCACCGTCGTCGGGACCTGAATGACGTCGACCCCACGCATCCAGGTCGCCGCCAGGAACCCGGCGAGATCCGTGGCGGCTCCCCCACCGAGACCGACGATGACGTCGCCGCGAGTCATGCCAGCCTCGGCCAGGCCCTGCCAACCGCGGACCAGCACATCAGGTGACTTGGCGGCCTCGGCGTCCGGCACCTCGATGACGACCGGATCGTGAAGACCAAGTCGCCCGACGAGGTCCACGAGTGGCTGGGGACACACCACGGCGACCCTGCGTCCTGCCACCAGAGTGGGCAGTTCCGTCACCGCGCCGGGGCCAATCCGCACCTGGTAGGGCTGCGCCGTTGGTACCTCGACACGGTTCATGACTCCCCCTCCAGGTCGGCCAGCTCACTCATGATCGCCTCGACGACCTGGTCAGGGGTCAGTTTGTCGGTGGCCACTCGGATAGTTGCCGGGCGCTCGTACACCGCTCGCCTATCCTTCATGAGCCGCACCAATTGCGAGTGCACTTGGCCTCCCAACAGTGGTCGGCCGGTGTCCTTCAGCCCCACCCGGTCAGCCGCGGTACGAGCCGAGACGTCCAGCCAGACGACGCACACCTGGTCCAAGGCCTTGCCGACCTCGACGTCAACCGGGGCTCCACCACCGAGGGAAACCACCCCGCCGCGTTCGATCGCAGCGAGGGTCTCCCGCCTCTCCACCTGGCGGAAGTACGGCTCTCCCTCGACGAGGAAGATCTCCGGGATGTCGCGCCCCTCGACCTGCTCGATGAGAGCATCGACATCGAGGAACTCTTCCCCCAGACGCTCTGCCAAAATCGGCCCGACCGTCGACTTGCCGGCCCCTGGAGCACCAATGAGGACGATGACGGTCACGGGGCCACCACCAGACCACGCTCGGCCAGGCTGCTCAGGTATGCCTGAGCATTACGGCGGGTCTCGGCCACCGAATCGCCGCCGAACTTGTCCAGGGCGCACTCGGCCAGCACCAGGGCAACCATGGCCTCGGCCACGACACCTGCCGCCGGGACCGCGCAGACGTCGGAACGCTGATGATGGGCCGTGGCGGCCTCACCCGTGGTGGTGTCGATCGTCGGCAGGGCACGGGGAACAGTTGCGATGGGCTTCATGGCCGCCCTCACCCGCAACACCTGGCCGGTGGACATGCCGCCCTCGGTACCGCCCGCACGATCACTCATGCGGTGGATACCCGCCTCGGTCGGCTCCATCCAGTCATGGGCCTGAGAGCCGCGACGACGGGCCAGCTCAAAGCCGTCCCCCAGTTCGACGCCCTTGATGGCCTGGATCCCCATGAGTGCTCCGGCGAGACGCGCATCGAGTCGTCGGTCCCCCTGGCTGTGGGATCCCAACCCGGCAGGCAGGCCATATGCCAACACCTCGACGACACCACCCATGGTCTCGCCCTCCTTGCGGCACGCCTCCACCTCAGCAACCATCCGCTCGCTCGTGGCCGGGTCAGTACAACGCACCGGATCAGCGTCAATACGGGCCAGATCCGCCGGTTCCGGCCGCACATCCTCAGGACACTCGATAGGCCCGAGGGACACGACATGGGACAACACATCGACGTCGAGGGCCTGTTTGAGGAAGGCCTTGGCAATTGCTCCCAGGGCCACTCGCGCAGCGGTTTCACGGGCCGATGCGCGTTCCAGGATCGGCCGGGCCTCATCAAAGTCGTACTTCTGCATACCCGCGAGGTCAGCGTGTCCCGGACGGGGACGGGTCAGAGCAGCTCCACGAGCCTGACCGGCCAGCTCCTCGGGGGATACCGGTCCGGGGGCCATGACGGTACGCCACTTATCCCATTCGGAGTTACCGATCCGGATCGCGATGGGATCGCCGAGGGTCTCCCCGTGACGGAATCCCGCGATCAGCTCCAACTCATCGGCTTCGAAGGACATCCGGGCCCCTCGCCCCACCCCGAGGCGACGACGCCGCAACTCCTCTGAAATCTCGTCGGCCCCGACGCGGACATGGGCCGGGATGCCCTCCATCGTCGCGACAAGGGCAGCGCCGTGAGACTCCCCGGCAGTGAGGTAACGCAACATGGAGCCCAGTCTCTCAAAGGCGTGCGCGCTCAGCCAGAGCGTTCTGCGCTGTGGACCTCAAGACATCCATGGGAACGTCATGGCCCGTCATGAGACGAATCTGGTCGACGGCCTGTCCGGCGAGCAGGTCGAGGCCATCGATAATCGTGATGCCGGCGTTCTCCCCAGCCACCGTCAGCGGCGTCGGCCACGGGTCGTAAATGACGTCGAAGACGGCGTCAGCACGGGCAGCGAGGTCCTCAGCCCGGTCCATGAGGGACCCGGCCGGAACCGTCGAGACCATGAGGTCACAACGCGACGGCTCGGACTCGAAGGGCAACCAGGCGACGCGGATCCCAAGACGGTTGGCAAGCTCAAGGATCTCGGTCGACCGATCGCGAGAGCGCGACATGATGATGACCTCGTCTGTCCCCAGTTGGACGGCAGCGGCAAGAACTGACCGTGCCGTCGCCCCCGCTCCGAGCATGACGACCTTCCCAACCCCGGTGACGCCCCGAGACCGAAGCGCAACCCCGGCGCCGGTCACGTCGGTGTTACGGACGATGGCTCTCCCGTCACGACGCACCCAGGTGTTCGCCGCTCCGAGCAGTTCGACGGTCTCGTCGGCCTCCCCCAACTCACTGAGATCAACCTTGTGGGGCATCGTCACCGACAAGCCGCGCCACGACTCGTCCAGCTCATCGACGAAGGTGCGCAGTCCACCGGGCTCGACGTCAACGGCGTCATAGGACCAGTCCAGTCCGAGAACCCGATATGCGGCCCGGTGGATTGCCGGCGACACGGAATGAGCCACTGGATGACCAACAACCGCGCACCGCATCGTCAACTCCCCCCGATCAGCACTTGCCCTTGTGGGCCTGACACCACGCCTGGAACTTCTTCACATTCTTCTCGTGATCGGCCAGGGTCTTGGCATAGGCCGTCGTCCCCTTGTCGGGATCCGTGACGACCCAGTACAGGTAGTCGCTCTTGATCGGGGTCACGGCCGCCTCCATCGACGCCGCACCAGGATTGTTGATGGGAGTCGGTGGGAGGCCGTTGTGCAGGTAGGTGTTGTAAGGAGAGTCCTTGGCACGCTGCTCGTCGGTCGTCGTCAGCTTTCCGTCGGCATGGTTGGCGTACAGCACCGTCGCATCCGACTCCACCTTCATACCCTGGTTGAGACGGTTGTAGATGATGCCGGCGACCATCCTCATGTCCTTGGGGTTCCTGGCCTCCTTCTCCAGGATGGAGGCGACGATGAGGGCATCATAGGGACTGCGCTTGATGGCCTGGGCCTGACCCATGAAGTTCATGGTGTTCACCTGTTTGACGAACTGGTTCGCCTGCATCTGCAGAATCTCCAGCGGTGTCGGGTTGGAACCCACCTCGTAGGTGTCGGGGAAGAGGAAACCCTCCGGACGGTCCTTGGCCCACACCGGCAGGCCAAGCTTCTTGGTCTGCTTGTACGCGACCTTGAAACTGTCGACGGGCATGGTGGTGCCCTTGGCCATGATGGCGAACTGTTCCTCGGTTGTCAGTCCCTCGGGAAGGGTGACGCGAGTGCGCTGGATGTTGTCCGGGTTGCCCAGGATGGAGACAGCCTTCGCCGCGCTCATGTGGGTCTTGAGCTTGTACTGGCCGGCCTGGATCGTGACGTCAGACTCCGACTCGCGAATGGCCTTGTTGTAGGCCTTCGTCGACTTGATGACGTCGTTGTCGAGCAGGATCGATCCGACCTCGCTCACCGACGCGCCCGAGGGCACACGCACCAGGACGTCCTTCTCACCGTCTCCGAGGTAGTCGTCGGCCGACTTGTACGAGATGTAGGCGTCATAGGTCTTGACACCGACGAAGACGCACCCACCAACGAGAACCGCCAAGGACAAGATGACCGCCACAGCACTGCGAAACTTGTACCAGAACTCCGCCTTGGGGTCATCCTGTTCGTCGAACGGTCCGCTCACGAATCCGTCCCTCCTGTCGTCGTCGCCGATCGGGCCGACCGGACTTGCTCCAACACGTGCTCCAGTATGGCCACCGCAGCCACCTGATCAATAACGCCACGCTGTTTGCGCGCGTCTCGCCCGGCATCGTGGAGAGCACGAGCGGCCGTACGTGTCGTCATCCTTTCATCGACCCAGCGCACCGGAATCGGACTGATGGCCTCGGCAAGCTGATGTCCGGCCTGCCGAACATCCCGCGCGGCGATCTTCTCGGTGCCGTCGAGGGCCACCGGGAGGCCCATGACGACCTCGACGGGCTCATACTCGGCGACAATCTCGGCCAGGCGCTGTACCGGACGATTCGCGGTCTGCACCGTTTCGACCGGGAAGGCAAGGATGGCATCACGGTCACTCGCAGCCACACCAATCCGGGCCTTCCCCCAGTCGACAGCGATCCTCACACCGCGCAGGGAGGTATCGGGGCGCTCCTCGGGGTTCACAGCGCAGTCAGCTCAGCATTGACGGCACGAAGAGCGGCGTCGATGCCAGAAGCATCGCTGCCAGCACCTTGAGCCATGTCGTCCTTGCCGCCACCGCGGCCACCGATCGGCCCCGTGCCGGCCTTAATGAGGGCACCAGCCCTGGCTCCGGCGGCGCGAGCGGACTCAGTCGTCGCGACGATCATGGCGGGCTTGTCGTCTGTACCTCCGATGAGGGTGACGACCGCCGGGCGATCCTTGACGCGGACCCGGACCTCGGAGGCCAGGGTGCGCAGGTCGTTGCCAAGAACACCAGGCACCCTGGCCGCGATGAGGTCAAAGGACCCGGCCGGGGTGGCACCGGCGACGATGTCGTCAACCTGCCCCATGAGTTCGCGGGTGCGGGCGGCGGCCAGCCTGTGCTCAGCGTCCTTGAGGTCGGCAGCGAGCTTGGAGACGCGGTCGGCCAGCTGGTCAGGCTGCACCTTGAGGATGCCGGTGAGCTCGTTGACCAGGGCACGTTCGGCAGCCATGTGGCGGAAGGCATCGGTGGAGACCAGCGCCTCGACGCGGCGAGTCCCTGAACCGACCGATTGTTCGCTCAGCAGGCTCAGCATGCCGATACGACCGGTGGAGGCGACGTGAGTGCCACCGCACAACTCGCGGGACCACGGGCCGGCCAGTTCGACGACGCGCACGATCGGCGGGTACTTCTCGCCGAACATGGCCATCGCTCCCATGGCCTTGGCATCCTCAAGAGGCATCTGGGTGTCGGTGACCTCGAAGTCGTCGTGGATGGCGACGTTGCAGCGCTCCTCGATCTCCTCCTTGAGGGATTCCGAGAGTCCCTTGGTGGCCGAGAAGTCGAAACGCAGGTAGCCGGGCTTGTTGTAGGAGCCGGCCTGGGTGGCCGACGGCCCGACCAGCTCGCGCAGGGCTGCGTGGATGACATGGGTGGCGGTGTGGGCCTGGCAAGCTCCAAAACGGGTGGTCGGGTTGACCTGCGCGGTCACCTTGTCACCGACAGCGAGGTCTCCGTCGAGACGTACCTTGTGGACGATGAGGCCGGGAACCGGGCGCTGGACGTCCAGGACCTCGAGATCGAAGCCATTGGCGCGGATGATGCCGGAGTCGGAGTCCTGGCCACCCATCTCGGCGTAGAACGGGGTCTCGGCGAGCACGACCTCGACGACTGATCCGGACTCGGCAACCGTGACGGAGGCACCGTTGGCGATAATGCCAGTGACGGTGGTGTCGACGGTCAGATCCGTGTAGCCGAGGAAGGGAGTCTCGCCGAGGGCGCGCACCTGGGAGTAAGCCTCCGGGTCGGTGAGCAGGCCCTTCTTGGCCTTGGAGTCTGCCTTGGCACGGGCGCGCTGCTCGGCCATCAGGGCGGTGAACTTGTCACGGTCGACCTGCAGGCCCTGTTCGGCCGCCATCTCAAGGGTGAGGTCAATCGGGAAACCGTAGGTGTCGTGCAGCTGGAAGGCCTTATCGCCAGACAGGGTCTTGGAGCCCGCAGCCCTGGTGTCTGCCACCGCGGCGTCGAGCATCGCGGTACCGGCGCTGAGGGTACGACGGAAGGTCTCCTCCTCGGCAGTGGCGGCCCCGATGACTCGATCCCACTGAGCGAGGACGTCCGGGAAGGAAGCAGACATGAGGTCACGGGAGACCGGCAGCAGCTCAGGTAGCACCGGATCCTCCACACCGAGCAGACGCATGGCACGGACGACGCGACGCAGCAGACGACGAAGCACATATCCACGAGCCTCGTTGCCGGGGGTGACGCCGTCGGTCATGAGCATGAGGCCGGAACGGACGTGGTCGGCAACCACGCGCAGCCGGACGTCGTCGTCATGGTTGGCGCCATAACGCCTGCCCGACATCTCCGAAGCCTTCTCGATGACGGGGAAGACCTGGTCAATCTCGTACATGTTGTCGACGCCCTGGAGCAGGTACGCGATGCGCTCCAGACCAGCGCCGGTGTCAATGTTGAGGCTGCGCAGCGGGCCGGCGATGTCGAAGTCTTCCTTGGCGCGAACCGCGGACAGATCCTCGGTCTCGAACACGAGGTTCCAGATCTCGAGGTAACGATCCTCATCGGCCTGCGGACCTCCGTCGGGGCCGTAAGCCGGACCACGGTCGATGTAGATCTCGGAGCACGGGCCGCCCGGACCGGGGACGCCCATGTGCCAGTAGTTGTCCTTAAGGGAACGGCCCTGGATGTGCTCATCGGGCACCCCGACGGCTCTCCAGGCCTCGCGCGCCTCGATGTCGCCCTCGGGGTAGTCCGGATGGAATCCCGGGCCGAGGACCGTCACCCAGATGCTGGCCGGGTCAAAGCCGAATCCACCTTGGTCGGCAGGCTTGGCGACGAGCTCCCAGGCGTACTGGATGGCCTCATTCTTGAAGTAGTCACCGAAGGAGAAGTTGCCCAGCATCTGGAAGAAGGTGCCGTGGCGGGTGGTCTTGCCGACCTCGTCGATATCGAGGGTACGGACGCACTTCTGGATGCTGGTGGCGCGTTTCCACGGGGAAGGCTCGGTACCCATGAGGTAGGGCTTGAACGGCACCATGCCGGCATTGACGAACAGCAACGTGGGGTCGTTGTACAACAGCGAGGCGCTCGGCACCACTGCGTGACCCTTGTTCTCGAAGAAGTCGACGAAGCGCTGTCCGATCTCCGCTGTTCTCATGCCTGGTCCTTCTTGACGTGGTCGCTGATTGTGGCCTGTGGGAAATCCTGACAAATTTTCAGGACATACCGGGTCCCAACCCTACCCGGACGCGCGGTAGGCCACATCTCAGCGCGCCGCGGAAAATGTCGAGCTGGGGAATCGTGGAGCGAGGGTGATCCGATTGTGGATCAGTTCTCGTCGTCGAGGTCCTCAGCCGCTGACGCACCATGACTCACCTCGGCGGGAGCTGCCTCGGTCTCGACCTGGGAGGGATGGTTGCGACGCCTGGGACGGCGAATCGTGCGTCGCACTCCCTCACCAAAAGCAGCGGCCTTCACCATCGGCGTCCCGACCGTCTGGGTGAAGGTTTGAGCGAGTTCAGCAGCCTGACCGGTGACGACGGTGCCGTGTTCGGAAATGGTGTGAATGTCCTCGATGACCTGGTCAAGCTTCGAGATCTCACCATTGGTGATGACGACCGTTCCCTTGAGTTCTTCCAAGATCGGCACCGTCGACTCATCCACGTCGCGGACCGTCCTGCGCACCTCATCCAGGACGCCACCAAGTTTCAGCAGGGGAACGGCACACAGCGCGACGAGCACCACCGCCGCGAGGGCAGCGATGAGTCCGGCGATCTGGCCCAGGGTCATGACTTGTTCTCCTCGGTGGTATCTCGTCCGAGCAGCATCCGTATCTGGCTCAGACGTTGTGAGATGGCAGCCTCATTGCCGTGGTCAGTCGGGTGGTAATACCGCGTCGAGGCGATGTCGTCAGGAAGATACTGCTGTTCGGCCACCCCGTGCGGAAAGTTGTGAGCGTAACGGTATCCGACCCCGTGACCGAGGTCGTGGGCGGATGAATAGTGCGCGTCCCGCAAATGGGCAGGCACCTCTCCTCCCTTACCGGCGCGGACGTCGGCCAGTGCCCCGTCGATGGCGGTGATGACGGCGTTGGACTTCGGGGCGGTGGCCGCTGCAATGGTCGCCTGGGCCAGGTTGAGGCGGGCCTCGGGCATACCGATGAGTTGAACGGCCTGGGCTGCGGCGACACAGGTTTGCAGCACGCTCGGGGCGGCCATGCCGATGTCCTCGCTGGCCAAGATCACCAGACGGCGGCCGATGAACCGGGGATCCTCCCCCGCCTCGATCATCCGGGCCAGATAGTGCAAGGCTGCGTCGACGTCCGAACCACGTACCGACTTGATGAAGGCACTGATGACGTCGTAGTGCTGATCACCGTCACGGTCGTACCGCACCGCAGCGCGATCCACAGCCGTCGAGACGATCTGACTGGTGATGATGTCAGTTCCAGCCGTGCTCGCTCCGGCGGCGGCCTCCTCGAGATAGGTCAGGGCTCGTCGGGCGTCTCCCCCCGCCAGCTGCAACAGGTCGGCTCGGGCATCGTCGTCAAGGGCGTAGAGCCCGTCCGACTCGGTGCGCAGACCGCGCGGATCACTCAGTGCACGGTCGATGAGGGAGGAGACGTCAGCCTCGGTGAGGGGTTTCAGGGTCAGCAGCAGGGATCGGGACAGCAGCGGGGAGATGACCGAGAAGGATGGATTCTCCGTGGTGGCGGCGATGAGGGTCACGGTCCGGTTCTCGACTGCGGGCAGGAGCACGTCCTGCTGGGCCTTGGAGAACCGGTGCACCTCGTCGACGAAGAGGACGGTCGGCTTTCCCAGCGCCAGCTGACGACGAGCGGTGTCGAGTTCCCGTCGGACATCCTTGACTCCGGCGGTCACGGCCGAGATCTCCACGAATCGTCGGTTCGTGGCGTGGGACACCACAGAGGCAATCGTCGTCTTGCCGACCCCCGGAGGGCCCCACAGGAAGACGCTCATGGCCCCGGTGCCCTCAGCCAGCCGACGCAACGGCGACCCGGGGGTCAACAGGTGTTGCTGACCGACGATCTCGTCAATCGTGCCGGGGCGCAGTCGAACGGCCAGTGGCGCGTCAGGGTTGGGAGTGTCCAGGGACCCGCCACTGGTCGCGTCGGGCTGTGCCGGCCCGACGTTGCCGAAGAGATCCTCACTCACCATGGCACCATATCGCCGCGCTGCGACACCCCGACGTCCAACGACGCTCGACATGAGGAACTGGCGACGACCGTACGCATCAGTCGCCGCCCGTCGTCAGCTCGGAATCGTCACTTCTTGGACTTCTCTGCGTCGTCCTTCTGCCCCTCGGGGGACTCGGCCTTCTTCTTCGGCTTGGCGTCCACCCCAGCCTCACGACGCTGAGCCGGGGTGATGGGAGCCGGAGCGGCCGTCAACGGGTCATAGCCGTTGCCGGTCTTCGGGAAGGCGATGACGTCCCGGATGGTCTCGAAGCTGCCGAGCAGCATGACCAGACGGTCCAGGCCGAAGGCGATGCCACCATGCGGCGGAGCACCGAACTTGAAGGCGTCGAGGAGGAAGCCGAACTTCTCCTGGGCCTCCTCCGGACCAATGCCCATGACGTTGAAGACGCGCTCCTGGACATCACGACGATGGATACGGATGGATCCACCGCCGACCTCGTTGCCGTTGACGACGAAGTCGTAGGCGTAGGCGAGGGCCGAACCTGGATCGGTGTCGAAGGTGTCCATGCACTCAGGGGTCGGGCTGGTGAAGGCGTGGTGGACAGCAGTCCAGGCACCGCCGCCGACCGCGACGTCGCCAGAGGCCTCGGCCTCCTTGGTCGGCTTGAACAGCGGGGCGTCGACCACCCAGCAGAAGGCCCAGTCGGAGGGATCGAAGAGTTCACAACGACGACCGATCTCCAGACGGGCCGCACCGAGCAGCTCCTGGGAGGAGGTCTTTGGTCCAGCGGCGAAGAAGATGGCGTCACCGGGCCTGGCACCGACCTTCTCGGCGATACCAGCCTTCTCCTCCTCCGAGATGTTCTTGGCGACCGGACCGCCAGGCACACCCTCGTCGGAGATGGTGATGTAGGCCAGGCCCTTGGCGCCTCGGGTACGAGCCCACTCCTGCCAAGCGTCGAACTGGCGACGCGGTAGCGAGGCTCCACCAGGCATGACGACGGCGCCCACGTAGGGAGCCTGGAAGACGCGGAACGGAGTGTTGGCGAAGAAGTCAGTGACCTCGGTGATCTCGTTGCCGAAACGAAGATCAGGCTTGTCGGAGCCGTAACGGTCCATCGCCTCGTGCCAGGTGATGCGCGGCAACGGGGTCGGCATGTCGACGCCAATGATCTTCCAGCAGGCCGCCATGGTCTCCTCCGCCAGGGAGATGACGTCATCCTGGTCGACGAAGCTCATCTCGACGTCGAGCTGGGTGAACTCGGGCTGACGGTCAGCTCGGAAGTCCTCGTCGCGGTAGCAACGTGCGATCTGGTAGTAACGCTCCATGCCCGACACCATGAGCAGCTGCTTGAACAGCTGGGGGCTCTGCGGCAGGGCGTACCAGCACCCGGGGGCAAGACGAGCCGGCACCAGGAAGTCACGGGCACCCTCAGGAGTGGAACGGGTCAGGGTCGGGGTCTCGATGTCATAGAAGTTGTGACGGTCGAGAACCTCACGAATGGCGTGAGTCACCTTGGAGCGCAGCACCAGGGCCTCGTGCTGACGTGGACGCCGCAGGTCCAGGTAGCGGTACTTGAGACGGGCGTCCTCACCGACGGTGACGTGCTCGTCGATCTGGAAGGGCAGCGGGGCCGAGGGGTTGAGAACCTCGAGCTCGGAGATGGCGACCTCGATCTCGCCGGTGGGAAGGTTCGGGTTGGCATTGCCCTCCGGACGAGCCTCGACGACACCAGTCACCTTGATGCAGTACTCGTTGCGCAGATCATGGGCGCCGGAGGACTCCAAGATCTCGTCACGGATGACGACCTGGGCCAGACCGGATGCGTCGCGAAGATCGATGAAGGCAACGCCGCCATGGTCGCGTCGGTGCCCAACCCATCCGGCGAGAGTCACCTCCTTGCCGATGTCGCTGGCTCGCAGGCTTCCGGCGTCATGGGTTCGCAGCACGTTTCATCCTTCCGTTGTCGCAGGCCACGTATAGACGGTACGGGCCGCGAGCCAGCATACCGGCGGCTACCTCAGCCGTCATCCGGGACACACTGCCCGAGGGGCATGCCCCACGTCGAGACATGATTGAGCGCCGTGACGGTCGACCGTCACGGCGCTCAATCATGTC